>Ga0131853_10017964_pt1 | contig 12880 bp, 7 predicted proteins | sample TergutLab28metaG_FD_92764 | JGI IMG/M metagenome (GOLD analysis project Ga0131853, IMG submission 92764) | Labiotermes labralis P1 segment gut microbial communities from Petit-Saut dam, French Guiana - Lab288 P1 (version 2) (version 2) | ecosystem: Host-associated > Arthropoda: Insects >...
AATACGGAAAGTATTGCAATGTGAAGCTTGAAGCCTGAGCGGTGGGGATCACCGCTGGTTCAAGAGAAGTACCAGGAAGAAATGCCTGTGACAGGAGACATACATATTGTATAATAATAATAATTCAAAACTAGCACAAAATATATAAAATTAACAGAATATAATACATACACCACACTTGAGAGGTTAGACATACCACAGGGTCAGAGGTTTAGACAGTTTCTGAATTATGCAGTAAATGTATCAGACACTAGCCAATCATACGTATTAACCGACACCGAACATCCATTAACTGTATCGATAGCACTGTCGATGAAATTTGTCGCCATAGCTTATCGCACGGAAGGACAGTTTAGACTTTCAAGGTCAAAATTAAACAAATTAAAGTCTCTAAAATTTCGATTTGGCACGCGTAGGTCAAAAGGTTCCAAAAGGGCAGGACAATATTTCGAACCACTGAAAACATTAGTTAAAAAAAGAACATCCACATAGCGCCTCAGGGCACTTAAGGTGTGCAATTTCAAGTAATTTATAACATTATTATAGCTGCAATGTAGGTGACTGAAAAACAATGACGACAAAGAGATACAAACTGCTGCTGGATGCGATCCAATAGTAGTAGTAGTAGTAGTGGTGGTGGTGGTGGTGGTGGTGGTATGGTAGTAGTAGTAATAGTAGTAGTAGTAGTGGTGGTGGTGTGGTAGTAGTAGTAATAGTAGTAGTAGTAGTAGTGGTGGTGGTGGTGGTGGTGTGGTAGTAGTAGTAATAGTAGTAGTAGTAGTAGTAGTGGTGGTGGTGGTGGTGGTGGTGGTGTGGTAGTAGTAGTAATAGTAGTAGTAGTAGTAACAAACAAGAAAAATTGTGAGGAGAATTACATCGCCTATTTTCTTTCGAATACCTCAGTCTACATAACAAGATTCGGAAGAACTATCAGTTATTACTTACACATCTCAGAGACCCACCCGCTTATCAAGGACGACTTATTTGTCACTAGCTAAGATACCAACTACGTACAAAATGTCGGACATAATCTCAAAATTACCATCGTCACAATTCCAGTTGTTTAATTTGAGGTCCCAATTTAATCCCACACTCGCAGTTCGCCATGTTATCTTTCCTGATTGACAATGATTCCAGTAACACACCTTCTGAAGTCCAAACAGATTTCTCTCTTCGATGACATGCCATTAGAAGTGAACATCACAGTTCCAATTGCAACAGAACACGCTCAGAGCAACCGTTATGCAGCACACTTTACAGCGGTCGTATTCACGAACAGCGAACTGGCCTGTTCGAATTCAGTTTTGAGTGTGATTTTAAAAGGAATTTGCAAAAGGCGTTAATGAGGAGACACGTGGAAGATGGATGTGTACAGCGGTCTCAAAGAAGGATAATATGAACATAGTTAATCAAGACGCAAACTGTGTTGATGGGAACTGATTCCACTGGTTCAGAACCTCCACTGACCGGGTCATGTGAACGTTGTAACCAAACTTTCGGTTCTACGAAATTCCGATAATATAAATGACTTGATAACTATTAGACTGCTTTCTGAAGAAGGAGTGCAATGCAAGGAGTTTATTTAGGGCAAAGAGACATAAGTAATGTCCAAAAATGAAATAAAGCGTAATAAGGCTATTATCTCTCGTTACTTCTATGCGTCTCTTCTATCGGGCGCAGTGCTATGTGTGAAACCAAATAACGTATTCACATTAAAGTTGATACTGTGAAGTCTACACTAAAGGTATTCAGAAAATAACAGTGTCCATCGATATCGTCCCATGCTCCATAATAAGGCAAAATTGAACTGTACTGAATTGTTTAAAAACAGTTTAAAGTTTAAAGCCTTGGTAAGTCATAACGCAGTGAACTCTTCATTTCATGCTGTTTTCTATACGATGACCTTTTAATGAATCATATTAAAATATTTTCTTAATCTGATGACTATAACTGTAGCGTAATGACCCTTGTTTTCAGTCTGCAATGATAGTCTACATCATCTGTATATTAACACAACGACCCATGAGATACATAGAAAGGAAAGCAACGCATTTGGAATGAGACAGTGTCATGCTCCAAAAATATGAATCTTCAAAGCATTTGTAGAACACATGTTCTACCCAAAACTGGAACACATTTTTCTAGTCACCTTTTTGTTATCAGATTAAAATATCTGGAGTCCGCGGATAACTCAAACAGCCGAGAACTGAAGCGTATCACATGATCGTAAGAGAGAGTAAAATGTGCACAGGCTCTGATCCACAACTTCTGTTTGCTTTAGAGCCCTATATCTTCTCGTTAATGTCAATGGTCAGTTACATGAGTTTTCTCGTTATTTGAATATCTATGTCAATGCAGGTAAGAACGTTGAATAAACATTCTTTTGGCACGTACGTAAGGATGCTATCTAGTTCATGTAACCCTTTGCTACTAGACTACACATTTCACGGTCAGCTTATTCCATGACCACAGTGACCTGCTGTCTACATAGATACCGGTACTGTACGATGCAACTCATCTTAGCACACTTCCTGCAGTAAGGCTTGCAAAGACTGCAACAATCCGACCTCGTGTATGTGTGCATTATTTCCAGTGCGGACTGCTATTCATAAAAATGAAATCAATTTCTTTCCGAACACAACAAAATTCTGTTTATTATATATAACTACATGTTTCGACCTATCTCAGATCATCCTCAGGTTCACAATTGGTTTATAAAACAATGAAGAAGACAAATTCATTATTCAAGAACACATAACTCAATTAAAAGTATTACAAATTAAGGATTTTCTTCCTCAGTATGTTGCATAGGCAAACTGTGAGCCTGAGACGATCTGAGATGTGTCGGAACATGCAGTTCTATACAGCAGACAGAACTCAGGTGTTGATATTACACATACCGTGCATTGTAATCTATAATACAGTTTTTTAAAACCAACGTTTTGTGCACTACATTGCGTATATTAAATCACATAATAATTTCCACTCCGACGCGTTTCGGCATCCACTGATGCCATCTTCAAGGAGTTATCTTACCATAGTTTTTTCTCAACACATCCGCATGTTGATTCGGATGTGTTTCAGACTTCAGCTGAGTTTGGACGGACAATGATTTAATTGTGCACTATTAACAACACAAGGAGATGATATTCGTTAAAATTAAAGACAATCGCATGCATCATACGCCTTGATAAGAACAACAAAAACGTACAATGACACATTTAAAACCCGCCAAGATAAAAGGACGGAACTTTATACAATTTAGAAATGAGCCCTGTATGTTTCAGTCCCAGCACCACCATCAATGGCACATATATACGTGTACCGTACATATACAAATCTCTGGAAGCTGTTGTGGGATTTACACTTCCAATAATCAAATTTATTTTGAAATTTAACTACCCTGCATGCTTGTATTATTATTATTATTATTATTAATATTAAAACAAGAGGTTAAGTTCCTCAGTCACTTTTCATGCGTAATACATAACACCTTTTAATGCTTCTCTCTCTTAATTCTGTTAAAATTATGATTATGTGTTACACCGGTCCTGTCCTTCCGGCCGACTTCAAACTGTGCTCCTCAGCTTGGCTCCACCGTGTCCTCTGCACGAACACAGCGCCGTCGAATCCAGGGAGATTTTTTTGTCTATCTTGGGTTCATTTTTGGTGTGGTTTCTGCGGATGATGCAAGACAGACTGCAAGGCTTCGATAAGAGCAATCGAAACACGTTGGGAGTGGAGATGCGTATTAATTAAGTAGAAAAATGATGGTCTGCAGTGTGGCTCCTGACAGTTTTGTGTATGACAAGTTTACACAAAGTACAAATTTCCAATCCGATTTTAATTTGAGAAAAAGTTTACTAAGAATGACAGTCGCTAGTGGCTACTTTGCACAAAACGTATTAAACAGATAGGTTGATCAGATAAAGGGAAAAGGCTATGAATCGCTGGCTAGTAGGAATAATACGCACAGGCGTGTGGTACACTGATCATTCGCAACAGGAAAGTTCACGAATATACAGAAAATTCATCAAATGCCTTATCAAAATTCAGTGCAAAATTACGTGTTTTCTGAAAAGATATTTAAAAAATTATGTTTATTCGCAACATTAACAAGACACATTCTAGGGTAAACAAGATATACACTTTTCACTTACCTTAGATGGATTCATTTACAAAATTCATAAATAAATATTATAAATAACGAGAAAATTTTTGTGAAAAGTAATTAAAGAATTAAAGGTCCTTTTTTTGCTGATAAAATTCAATGTGACCGATATTGTCAAGCGGCTGAAAGGCATGGGCCATGATAACAACTAATATTACAAATAATGTCAGTACAAAAGACACAAAAAGCAACTCCCAAGTAACAATAAAGAGTCGTAATCACATTTCACAGACAATAATCCTGAAATAACGTAACTTGAGTTATCAGGAACAAACATAAAGCTTTACACGTCACAATATACTTTGTTTAATAGCAACGCGAAAAAAAAACATTTCCGTAAACAATGACGTCATAAAGGAAACTCAATTTCTTCAGTTTATATCAAGGAAATTGTCTCAGATTCATGCAGAAACATTTTCCAGTTTTGATTAGGGTTTTCATATGTTGCTTATACGTGAACTGACTGCAAAAATGTCCGGCACAAAATTCAATTTGCTGAAAGGTCTCCAATTCGGGTTGTAAATCAATTCAGATCACCCGCACGTTCTTCTGCAAGTACCCCGTAACACTTTATACTGAAAATATCAAAGTCAGCACTAGTAATTTAGAAGAAGGAAAGGGGTCATTAGCTACAGTAAACAGACACTACAGGTCGTTCTGCTACAGTCAGTTTGGTGCTGAATGGTTAGACTAAAACTATGTGCTTAGAATTTAAGTCGGGATTCGAATTTAGACAAGTACTTTGCCGCATTAACTTCCGTCCGTACAGCATGGGAAGTCGGTACCACTAAAAGTTTGTACCAATGCTCAATGCATATGGTGTTTAGGTTTTAGTATAGGTTTTTCCTCAAGCACGCTATGAAAGCATTGCTCCACTCAACTTTAACCTCCGCACAGTATAGACGCGAGTAACCAGCATCACTATCCCATCGCTGTACCCCTGCAAATAGCGCTCCCGATACCCACTCAACAGGAGCGTGGATGAACCGGTCTGGAATTTAAGGCCGACAGGAAAACCTTTGCCCATGCCGGGAGTCAAACCAGCCCGTAACCAAGTCACGCTAACGACTAACCTGTCCCGTCCCCTGCAAACAGTTTAAATTACATGACCGCAAGATGCGTATATTTTTTACAACTTCTCATCACCTCACATGGCCCTTCCACAAAACTGAGTGCATCTAACACAGAGGGCTATCGCCTGCAGAACAATAGCAACAATGCACAATTCCTAACTTCCTACTCTCCAGACCATAGAATATAAACCACAATACTATAGAAAACAGAAAATACATGTTTCTAAGCTGTTCATTTTCCTTGCCTGACAAATAGTTCCTGTCTGCTTCATTCAATAACCCTAAAATGCATAAGAACTTGGATCTGTCTGCAGGACGCCTGGATGGCCTACCATAACCAGAGAATAAACGACAGGGCATGAGGTATGAAATGATGAGGAAAGTGAAAGTGATGGGTCTAGCTCCTAGCTGTCACTGACAGCAAACGTCGCCGCGTATTGGTTAAAGAAATGTTTCGTGTGCGGAAAGGCCCCCAGCTCGAATCTCAATCCGGAAACCGACTATCATGACTGAGTAGTTCCGCGTTCCCTTCACTCCCTCTAGGCAGATGCATGAATATGGACTTTAGATAAGGACTCGTTTCTTGTAACATCCATTCCAATTTAACATTAGCAGTTAACCTGTGAAAATTCGAGACTGCCGAAGCGGTGTTGATATAGATTTCGTTCTTCCTCGATCTCCGTGTAGATTGGTATATAGGTACCAACGTTCAGTGAAACCTTCTTCCTCCTTCTTCAGGGTCGTCCAAGAACACGACTCTGTAAAAGTGACAGCAAGGTCATCCAAAAAGTTGGTACATATACACCAATCCACATGACGTCGTGCTTCAGAAAACGGAAATCCCCAATTATCCTACCACTTAACACAACGTAACGCAAGTCGCAGAAAATCCGCCGTTAAATGAAGATCAATATACCCTTCAGGTAACCCGATGAATGCAATTCGAAAGTGATCTAAGGTAGTAACAACTCAGGATTAATAAGGAAAACAAACTTGTTGATCAGTCACACGCCTTGGTGCGTTTAGTTTAAGATTAAACCGTTGATGATGGACCAGAAGACAGAAGTCCGCACAACGATCACTCAATCACAAAATCATGATTCGATTTATCATATTATTATTATTATTATTATTATTATTATCATCACCATCATCATCATTTCCTTTATTCAGGGTATTTATACATATATTCCTGAGACAAACTATGTCCCTAGGGAATACAGTGTTGCAGCTATTCTGTTGTTACTATTCAAGGAGCTTATATCGTTGGTTCCAGTGCTGAATCTATCGTACTTTTACATTAGTACTTTCCGAAGTATGTGTTCAGTGCCCAATATGGCTGTTTTCTGTAGTTCCTTGACTTCATGTTTTCCTGGTATGTTGCTCAAGTATTTTCTGAATAACTTTGAAATAGTCCCAGCCGACTCTATTACTACCGGGGTGCTGATAAGTCCTTAGCCCGACTAGGAACGAAACAAGCTGCGCCTATCAAAAGTTTGAAGGGCAGAGGAATGGATTGTTTTGGCTAGGGTAGGGACAGGTTGTGGACTCTTGTGAATGTGGTAATGAACCTCCAACTTCCATAAAATGCGGGGAATGTAGCTTGTTTCCTTCCTGGTCGGGCTAAGGACTTATCAGCACCCCTGTACTGGTATCACCTTTGTTTTACATTCCACATGCGTTGTATTTCTATTGTAAGGTCTTTATATCTTAGAATCTTGTCGGCTTCTTTTTTCATCAATTATTATTATTATTATTATTTAGAATAGTCTCAGTCTCTGCCCGTTGCTGTAAAGCATCCAGACTACAGGCTTTAACCATATATATGCTAGGGGTTGAGTCAGGGCATATTGACATGAGTGTATGAGGCGGGTAAACTGACACAATTTGGGGTTATTAGGCTCTTTATCAGCCTCTTCCCCGGCCGCTTTCCGCCTAGGGAGATGGCTTCGGTGTCCACTAACAGAAGGCTGGGTGGGTGCTAGAGCCGGACTGGACACGTAGGAGAAGAGAAAGATCTCTTGCCTTTGCTGCCAATCAAACCACGAATCCTCCATCGTCCAGCCCGTAACTGAGTCACTATGCCGACTGAGCTATTCCGGCTCCCCTTGTAATCCCAAATCCCAATAGTCAATAAAAATGTCTTTCCAGATGAGAACCAATCATATGACGATAACTACAGACCAACTCCCAGACGTATATATATATATATATATATATATATATATATATATATTACATATATTACTTGCAGATAAAAAATAGTGTCCAAATACGGTGATACGAATCCAACACCACCACAAACACCACAATCCACTGCATAACCGACATCACGAATAGCACTAACAGTTTCTACAACTACACTGTGCCCAGTTACATATCACTTGTCGTTTCCCAGCAAACTGGTGTTAAGATTAGCTAGATAAATGATAAATTCCACACTGATATCTATTTACTTTCTCCGCCTGCCTACTGCATTTCTTTGATATCCTACCAACATCATTCCTTCAGAAGAAACAGCAGCTCTGCATCATCATTACAGCTGACACACTCAACTATGTCACAGTCCTATTTTCCAACACTGCGTGTCACTCTTAATGTATTTCCCATTCTTTGTTTTCAGGCACCACAGAAGTGGTGCCATGACGTTCACACTGCTGGACCGGTTTGCCCCCTACCCACTCAAATACCAAGAATACTTACTGCCTTCCTTCTTCCTTCTCTCCTCAGCACAATCACTCCGTCTTTTTCCAACTCTTGACATCGTACTGCAAGTGCAATCATAGTTTCATTACGTCTCAAGACACAGGTGACAGACCTTTTAATAGCGGATCAGATATTGGAAGACCTACAAAGTATAAGGGCACAAACTGCTGTGAAGACTACGCTTACTTCAACAAACAGCCGTTCGGTATCTGTTTAAGAAAGGTGAAGTCTTTTGCCAGTAATGTTAGTGGGTTAATCAGCGCCATAACCGCACATGGCAAGTATTTTAACATCAACAGAATTTAATGAGAAAGGAAGTCAGAATTGAGTCAAGTGACTATGCATATTTGGGACGAGTTCTGTTGTGCTTATTTCTTAGTAGTATACCTGTGAAGATACGGAACGTGTGCAAGCTGGAAGCGGACTGTTCAGTCATGGTTTGGATGAGAATGAACCCCGCAATCAGACTCTACTGGGTCATCTGCCTAGCGGCAAGGCATCATCAGACCTCGGGCCATCAGAGATCATACGAGCCGTTCCAGACAACGGTAAGTACTGTTGTGGCAACTGACAGCCTGTGCTATAACAGGTTTGCGCATGTGAATGGCACTGGCGGGAAAAAAGTGACACGTCTTTATGAGCAACTAAGTTAAAACAATATGTCTGTTAAGTGCCAGTTGGTAGTTTACGAGGCCAAACAAATTATCATGCTGAATTCTGCGTCTTTTTAAAGAAATTCCCAAATTCATTAAATTAAAAAATAAAACGGAAAGACAGTCAGTATAACTGATTAATAAAATAATAAGTCCGTCTATCTAACACGATGTTCATTAATACAAAGCTGTAGTGTGTATATATCTATATATATGCATACAGTCATGAACACAACAATATTACAGTTAGTAGCGATATATAATATACAACTACATGTTTCGGCCATGTATGTAGGCCATCATCAGGTTGTCCAAAGAACTTATTAAGTGACTACACAGTATGTGTGGTAATTTTGGAAGGGGGACGAGATCTCCTCTTACATCATAAATCGTGGGATTAGTAAAAGTTGTCAACATTTATATTGATGCGTACTTCATCACGTGACTGCATAGGTGTTCATCTTATGACCCTATCATGCGATTAAATAAACATGTTCATAAGACGAACACCTACGCATTCACGTGATGAAGTACGCATCAATATAAATGTTGGCAACTTTTACTAATCCCACGATTTATGATGTAAGACGAGATCTCGTCCCCCTTCCAAAATTACACACATACTGTGTAGTCACTTAATAGGTTCTTTGGACAACCTGATGATGGCCTACATACATGGTCGAAACGTGTAGTTGTATATTATATATCGCTACTAACTGTAATACTGTTGGGTTCATGACTGTGTGTATATATAGATATATACACACACACTACAGCTTTGTGTTATTGACCTAACACAACGGGGATGACACACCTTAAGACAATAGTCATTTGTTGCACTGAAGTTTATTGTACAGTATCCTCTTTCTTCTGTAGGTCTCTTAGTTGGTTAAATGTTTAGTTATGTGCAGTGCATTGAACGGTGTTCACTTGCTGTTTTATATCTTATGACTGATAAGCACCAAATGCAGAACGAACATAAAGTGTTACTTGAAGCTCTCAAAAACACGCTGAAGTCTCGACGTGTAAAAACGAAGTGTAGCACATTACACCAAACAACAAAATTCCGAATGGACATGATTTGTTGTTTCAACTCTGCTACAATAAATTATTACAGCTACACGGCCATATTGCTGAGCATCTGATATTTACTAGTATACTAATATTTCACATTTATTCCCGTCAAGCAAGAACACAATGTGAGTAAATACAAATAACATAATGGGGATATACAGGGTGTTTCAGAAGGAATAGTAAATATTTTAGGAGGTTGTAGTGTGGACTATTCCGAGTAAATAAGTTCATATAAACATGTGTCCAATTTTCCATTTTCAATAGTCCATACTACCCCCTCCTAAAATATTTACTATTCCTCTTGAAACACCCTGTATATATATATATACAGGGTGTTTATGTTACACGATGTAAATGTACGCCATAGTTTGGTTGTCGGATGAAAATATAATGCGTTATTATTAATGCATTGTTGTAATAATCAGGTGCCAATATATACCGCAGTACCACTGAGAATAATCCGATTTTAGGAGTACAAAAAGCCTCATTTTTATATAAGAAAACAGAATACATTTCGTCAGTGTTGACCACGAAGAACTAAAATATCTTCAGTATTTTCAAAAGACATTGTCTTAATGTCTATTTCGACGCACAAAATTTCCGAATGTATGTACCCACATGTTTCTTCATAGATTTTTTAGAGCACAAATAACTTGCATTTTGTAGTATATTTAAAAAGGCAAAAAATAAATAAAACTTCATCCTACTCGAAATTGTGCTTCGAAGTGACGCTGGCCTCCTGGTCGAGAATCCAAAGACACACGAATCATATTTAGGCCTACACGGAATATGAAACGCCAAGAAATCAGTTAATACTACCTCAAATTGAGGCTATACCATCCAGATTCCTCAGTCTGGACAGCTGTATAATTGTTCCACTTCTCTCATTACTCCACGCTAAAGTGACCGTATTTTCCTTGGCCTGTTTAGAGAAGAGAGAGAGAGAGAGAGAGAGAGCATTGAAATAGCAAATACAATGACCCTTATGTTACAGTCATGTTTTTAATAACTAACATACATTTTTACTGTTTACTGCTCCATGCCATCTAGTCGTCGTGAAGGTCTCTAAGAAGATCCAACAAGTCTCCATCTTAAACAATATTATCAGGAAGACTGAATAAAATTTAAAAAAAAATAGAAAGGGGGAAAAATTGGAAACAAGATTTGTCCGGGGCACAAGTCGTATTTCGAGGACTGTCTCCAAAATCCGGGACGAATGGCCACCTTACTCCATGATGCAGATTCGAAAGCAGTTCGAAGCAAGGATGTGTGCTTACAATTATCTGTGTTGTGACATCCCTATCAGTAGACAGTAAGTGCCTACAAATATTCAGAGCAAGATAAAAGGCAATCTCAGCACAGGCCCTGAGATTTCCAGGAAGTTGAAGCTCCCAGATTTCAAGACAATCGCACATGAAGGCGGTAAGGTTGTCAGCCCTACGCACCGGCCACCTTTACCCCCAGGAAATTTTCCTGGTACTCATTTCTGTTATATGCTGAGTCTACTCCGGGAATCGAAACCACGACCTTCCGGCTTGTAGCGCAGTCCCTTAACCAATTACGCCACCGCGTGCCCCATAACGATTCAGAGTTTCAGAAATAAGTTTTCAATCTACAGAGGACAAGCTGTAGCTGACGACGAACTTATCGCATCCCCTTAACGTTAAAGTTTCCAGTCATCCCCGTCTGTTAGTTCAAATTACTATATCGGACTCCGTTTTATATGTGTGTCTCACCCAACGGGGCACGAGGTGGCGTAATTTGTTAAGGCAAAGCGTTACAAGCCGGAAGGTCGCGGGTTCCATTCCCGTTGGTGTCACTGGAATTTTTTATTGACACAAACCTTCCGGCCGCACTGTGGCTCTGGGGTCGAATCAGCCTCTAACAGAAATGAGTAACAGGAATATTTCCTTGGGGTAAAGGCGGCCGTTGCGTAGGGCTGAAAACCCTACCGCCTTCACGTGCCGACTGTCTTGAAATCTAGGTGTCTCAACCTCCTGTAAACTTCAGGGCCTCTTCAGGCCTGTAATGGGATTGCTTTACCTTTACCTTTACCTATTTTTTAGTCTCTCACCCAACAGGCATTCGTGACGAAGCCCAATAGACGTTCTATAAATTACGGTGACAACACAGACGTCAATACAATCAACAGACAATATTTTTTTTAAACAAAACTTACGTCACGTCATCTCCCATAATTCCATTCACACAGTCAACATCCGTCACAATTTTAAATGTTTCGTGTCACAGCAAATTTTACAGCGGCCTCGGTTATTGTAAAAGAAAATGTCTCACTTTAAAAAGCACAGCACTGTACCGAAGAGCGCTTTATTGATTCCACGTCACCCAGTAACCTTGAAACAGTGCACATGACCTACCTGCGGCACGCTCTCAGAATATGGGCTAACGCGTCCTCTACTCAGGTTGGTTCGTACGGTATTTAACAACAGCCTATTAACTACAAAATCACTAACAGTCAAAAAGACAGTATGGTTATATTGGGAAAGTAGGGCGGTTGGTGTAATACAAGAACATGTTGTAAAGACCGAACCACGAGCTATGGATAATGCAATTTTCAGGCGAGATGTCATCGTTGTGTTCAATAATCAACAGAATTTACATTCATATTCACAGTCTAACAAAACTTTTTATTAATTAGTTAATTACATTTAAAAGACGATTAAATAATTTATAACAGCAAATGTTTTGGCTCCTCTTATAGAACTGCCGTAACTTCAGGCTGAGCTCAAAAAAGTGTTATATACAATTAAAAATGTTTTATAGAGTACGAGATCTCGTTTACTTACTTACTCCATGGTGCAGAGTCTTTCTTGAGAAGCTAACTGGTTTGCAGCTAGTCAAGAAATTCCCCGCATTTCACGGAACCCGAAGGTTCGTTACCGCACTCACAAGCGTCCGCCACCTATCTCTATCCTGGGCCAGCCCAATCCAGTCCATACACCCACATCCCAACTCCTGGAGATCCGTCCTAATATTATCCACCCATCTACGCATAGATCTCCCCAGTGAGAGTTCCCTCCGGCTTCCCCACCAGGACCCTATACACCCCCCTCTCCTCCCCCATACGCGCCACATGCCCAGCCCATCTCATTCTTCTCGATTTTATCACCCGTACAATATTGGGTGAGGAGTACAGATCATTTAGCTCCTCGTTATGCAGTCTCCTCCATTCCCCCGTTACC
>Ga0131853_10017966_pt1 | contig 12879 bp, 10 predicted proteins | sample TergutLab28metaG_FD_92764 | JGI IMG/M metagenome (GOLD analysis project Ga0131853, IMG submission 92764) | Labiotermes labralis P1 segment gut microbial communities from Petit-Saut dam, French Guiana - Lab288 P1 (version 2) (version 2) | ecosystem: Host-associated > Arthropoda: Insects >...
AAAAAATTGTACAACCGGGGTCTCTATCGCAAAAACTTTTAAAAATTCCCGGGGTTTTTTAAAGGTTGTTCCCCCCCCCCCCCCCATTGACATTTACCTAATTGATCAACAAATCACCAGTATAGTTCTCTGTGGTTATAATGAAATTTGACAGTAGTTGGCAAGGGATACCAAAGCACTATGAATTGTGCCAACTACTGCAAATTCTGTAGTTACTGGCAGTGCCAAAAATGTTGCCTGATGACATTTTCCAATTTTTATTTGTTGACATAGTAGGATTACATCTGGGAGAATAAAGAAGAAAGCAGGCAAAGAAAAGTTTTTACAACCCTGCAGATGTTCAAGGGGGTGTAGCCAAGAAAGCGGCAGAGAGAATGTGCAATACCCAAGGACCACTGTGTAGTTTTGATTAAGTAGCAAATTTTCAGATTTTTCTATGGGACTTCTGCCAGTACTTAGTGAGATGAAGAACAAGTTTTAGTTAAATGGATAACTGACGGCACTTGAACAGGATTTGCTCAGAGGAAGCTTTGTGTCCAGTTACCTGTTAAAGAATTTCTAACTGTAAACCAGAGAAAAACACCTTTTAAAGATAATATGCTGGGAAATGGATGGTTTTGAGCATTCCTAAGCCATTATCCTATATTGTACGCTTGCACTAATGCCAGTATAACCTCATCCAGTGAGTGAAGCAATCATCAAAAAGTGGTACACAAGCTATGTATTACTGTGGATTTTTTTAGGTAGCCAGTGCTTTCCAATGTAACGTATTTTTCTTTTTCAGTTTTAGGCTTCAGCAGGTTGATGATATTTTAGTGGAAGAAAGATCACTGGACTTTCTTCAGACCCAACAAGAATTTTCAACATTGATAAATCTAGTTTCCAGTTTTTCTCAAAGACTTGAAAAGTCTTACCATGCAGAGGGTACAAAAGTGTGTACAAAGTTGATAGAGGCCTTGGCAAAGCATTCATAACAGCTGTGACCTTCTGTGCTTCTGGAATGACGTGCCCACCCATGCTGATATGTCCATACCAGAGACTATTGCCCGAAATCACACAGAGAGACCCTGGTGACCGGCAGGCACTGCACAGTCCTACTGGATGGATGACAGCAGAAGTCTTTTAATTAATGTACTGGAAATGTTTTCACGCCATAGCTTGGAAAATAGTCAAGTTCTTTTTATCCTTCTCATCGATGAACACTGCACCCATGTAAAATATCAACTGAGTGAACTCTGCTCTGAATTGGGCATAATTTTTATCAAAATAAAATGGTTTTATTCCATCAAAACACAACAATAGCATAGTCATAAACACCCCAGTATGGCTACGTGTTTCGGCCTTTTCTAAGCCATCTTCAGGCCAATATTTTCCAGTAGGAGGTACAATCGGTGCACACTATACATTTTGGGATCCTGTACTGTTTACAGGGTGTGCATATAAATGATTATAAAAGTGTTTTAAGTTAAAACACTGTTGAACAGGATGTAGTGTATCTAAGACATTATGTAGGTGTTTACTATCAGTTATGATGGTACTTTAATTGTAAAAATTATGTCATTTATGTGGTATGTTAATATACAAGTAACAAGTAGTTTTAAAACCCATAGTCATTTGGTCATTCAAGTAAGAAATGTTTTACTCTATATATATATATATATATATATATGTATATATATGCATGTAGTTAGAATCAGATGTTTATGCTTGTAAGTATGTGTTACAAGATACAGCACAACCCACGTGCACATATACGCCACAAGTCATAACTCTGAGTAAAAATCAACCATCATTATGGGGAATAACTACAACATCCCACCAGACTCTCATCCATCGAATATCGACACGGATTATATACATCAATCATCTGATATCCAACTCAAGCTCTGTTTCACCAATTTTCAAAACATGTGTACTAAATATCAAGAATTCTACATGTTACTAATAATTTCCACAATCTCACATACGCATGTACACATATGTGGACGTGGCATCTTCATATTAAGTGATTTACATCTGAATTGAATACTTACATGACCAAGTGTGTGTACCGGATATCTGTATACTTGTGATGTAATCTTGTATTTTCATAATTTAGCCTTCTATGTACACATACTTACTCCTTGAACCACTGGATGCTGCAACTTTCAGACCACTGAAATTGGCTTGTAAAACAGCAGTCCTAGAGGGGCATAGGCAAAATTCAGACAAGATATTAATCAAGGAATGGTACTTTCGTTTTCTGGATTGAGCTCTGGAGAATTATTCCCTGGAATGTTCAGGTATACAGGGTTTTCGAGCTTGTGGCTTGTACCAGTGGAATCAGAAACACACTGACTTCTCAAAATATATTGGGGGAAGAGGAAGAAGGAAAAAAAAAACCCAGAAATTCACCATCCGGAAACTGTAGCATGCCATAAGATACAAAATGTTTGAAGAAACTGTGAGAAGTCATTATATAACAGAGATCAAGATAAGTGAAGGGGAAAATGAGGCAGAACCTGCACTCAAGAGACGGATTGATGCACCAGAAGAAACATCATCAGTAGAGCTAGAACTGCCAGGTAGCAACAGTGTAATAGTGCAGAATCAAAAAATATAGATCAGGAACAAGGGAAAAAAACAAATATTTGATCTTGGCTTGGTGAGATTACTCCAAGCACTCTGGATGAAAATTCTGGCATAAGTACAGCCATATGTACAAGATCTGAAAACAGGCTTATTGATAAACACATTTCTCCCTTCCAAGAAGTTGTGCAATGGGGAAACACTGAAAAAAAATAAGTTTAATAGAAACACAGATGGGATGCCATTTGTAATAACACGTAGAGCATGGCAAGCTTAATTTCAAGATAAAGAAGAAGAACTTGCTAAACCAGAAAGACATGAAGTAAGAGAGAAGAAAAAAGAAGTGGTAATAGAACACAGCAGGTAAATCTAATATTGAAGAAAGAAATGATGAAAGGGGAATGTGTTTTAACTGCACTAAGAGTATTAAAATGACACACCTAGCATGCTCATTATGCAAGAAACTTTTCCATAAGAACAGTGCTCCACATCATCATGAAATGCACATACCTGAATAAGAAGAAGATTCCTATGTCTTCACAAATGTTATCAGTATGCAGACAGTTCCTCTGATATTGCTCTGGATGATTCCTAATAGCCACAACATCCTCAGTTACGTTACTGTAATGAGTGCCAATAACTGTGCAGCTTGGTGACAATAACTATGCATGTGAGTGCCAATGACTGTGTTTTTCAGTAATTCTTTATTTAACATTTTTTTTAATTAAACATGTGTTACAGAAAATTTAAAAAATATATCCCTATAATCCTTTCAGTAGTCCTTATTTTAATTCCATGGTCAAAATAATTTATCAAATTACAGTTGTATGTACGATGATAAAAGAACCAAGGAAGGTGTCTTAACGGTGCCAACCACTGTATGTTTTGCCCTGTTTGGACATGACTGCTAAGGTAAACTGCACCTTACCATTTATGAACAGCTGTGGATATATGATTCAGTCGTGCATATTTTGTAGCAGCCAGTTGTAAATGTAATTTCTTCCTGCATAAGCAGGTTGTTTAAGATCATGCACATCCCTTGATTTATACACACAGAATTAGTTTGACTTGCAGCTGTGAGCACAAGTCCCAGCAAAACACCAGCATGTTTTGCCAAGTATCTTGAGGATATATGAGGACTTGGCTTGAGGTGCATTTAGGACCTATCTTATATATGTACAACCCAGGATCCCTTTATCATTTAACTCTTCATATCAGCCTGCTTTGTCATTGAGAGTATATACCCTGTGTATTTCTTGGAAATAATTCGATTGTCACCTTCAGATCTCTTTGCTTTAAAAATACTCAAACAGTATGTCTTTACAATATCTCGCTGTGTAAACTGTAGTTGTTTACTTTAGGTTAGTGACAATGAATGAAATTATTGTATTGTCAGTATTGGAGGAGAGGGATAAGTAGTGTAGTACAATTTATGCCAAATTTAGTATTTGTAAAGAAATTCAAGGCAGAAGTAGATGTGTGTGGCCATTGTTCCACTCAAACTATAACCTTTTAATTTCCAGGTACAGATCCAAAGTCAGTGTTATGTGCATTTTTTAAGCAAGGCCAATGCTCAAAGGGCGATCGTTGCAAGTTCTCACATGATCTTGCACTGGAGCGCAAGGCAGAAAAACGCAGTGTGTACTGTGACATGAGGGATGAAGACGATGAAACAATGGAAAACTGGGATGAGGAGAAACTGAAGGAGGTTGTTGAAAAGAAACATGGAGAGGCAGAAAGGAAAATGCCACCTACTGATATTGTAAGTTAATAGCTTAGCTTGCAAGATACATTCTTCTTTAATGTTTGGTGGACATTCACCTGTGTGAAACTTTAACTTTTAAGGCAGCTACAGGTCATTACAGAATAAGAGTTTCTTGACTGCCTAGGTCATTGAGAGCTAATTGCTTGCACTTTCAAGTTATTAAAAGTGAATAGGAAATGTGTATGTAATGTATAGCTTGAAAATTATTTTGTTTCTACTAACAATATGTGGAATGTATTGGCATTTTAACCGTTGGTGAATTGACAAATCCAGACTTTATGAAGTTCACCAGAGTGCTATATCCCTGGAGTGTGGCTCTGTGAGTCCAAGAGACAAGAGGTTTAGGTGCTATAGAACAGTTTATATTTAAGACATGTTGCTTAAACTGTCTGTACTTGGGTGTTATGGGAGCCATATACTGACTTGCCTTATACTTTCATGAATGTGTTACTAATATGCATTTTGGCTCTGATGAACCCCTTTCACTGTCTCCCTAATACTGCAGCATTTACTTGCAAGTACAGTTTGTTGTGACAGCAGTACTATTCAGTCCAAAATAACATTTATGAAAATATTATAGTAAAGGAACCATTCATGTCCCAAGTTGAAGACTACAGATGTGCAACTGTTATGTAAATCATTAAGATGGAAATTTCAGATTTTTGGAATTACATATCTGAGTTTTGCATTTTACAAATATCCCTACTTTTGAATTCCTTGAAACATGCTCTAATGTATATTACATCACTGAATTGCTACCTATGAGGGGGATCTACAGACATTACAAGTTTTAATTCAATGACATGAAACGTATTGTTCTGAGAAAGTTAACAAATTTGGAATATTTTTAATAACTATTGGCCCCTGTGTGCACTTATCAAAATTTGATATTTTAAGAATTGACTGATATACCCATTGTTTCTGCAGTTATAATTGTTTTCATTTGGAGATAAAGGCTGTTTTATGATAATATTTTTATAAAGTGTAATGACAGCAATTGGGCATTTTTACTTATTATTCTGGGCAGAAGGTACAGTAAGTATATCATGCCCCACAGCTTCATAATGTAGCCCTAGCTGGTGTAGCACTGTCACAGTGTTCTCACAGCTGCAGACTGAACCAGCTTTGTAAGTATAAAAGTCAAAAGGTGATTACAAGTTAAATGAGGTTACTTGATACAAACTGGCATCTAATTGCAATCAGTTTTGGTGTATTCTGTGATATATTTATCTTTCTGTTGACTTTAGATATGTAAATTCTTCCTTGAAGCTGTAGAGAAGAGTAAATATGGTTGGTTCTGGCAGTGTCCTAATGGATCAAGCTGCATCTACAGACATGCTCTGCCACCTGGATTTGTTCTCAAGAAGGTTAGAAAGACAGTCATATTGCTTAAGCATAGCTTCATTTCAGAATTCCAATACAATGAAGATGTAAAGTTCACCCTAGAGCATGCCACATGGCCCAAAGGGGGAGTAGATGTATAGCTGTACTCTTTCTTTAACCTTGCGCTAGGTGGGAGTGGGTGGTCAGCACCATGTCCCAGCTGCTTTACCCCCACAAAAGACAGTACCCATTGTATAGGAGGCTCGGTGGGCCCCAAGGCCAGTCTGGATGGGTGTGGAAAATCTCACACCCACCAGGATTTGATCCCCAGATCATCCAGCCCATAGGCAGTCACTATACTGACTGCGCTGTCCTGGCCTACTAATCCAATGCAATATTTTGATATGTTTCATGAGCTTTGTTCCTTTTGCAAAACTCTTTTACAAAGTGAGATCTGTATTGATCTCATAGTCTTCCTTAAATTTTTTATTGGTAGTGATATAGGATTTGATTTGAGTTCTCACTTCTTGAATAACAGCTCTTCAATCATTCATTCTTGTTTCACGTCCCAAACTCTTTCATTACCATAACCATCTCTGCTTTCATCTCTTGACACCTCTTTGCCCACAAGAGTCCATATCAGCAGTCATAATGGTGCATCCAAACAATTGGATGTAGTTATTATTTCCAATTAAAGCACATAATGTGACACAAGTGTGTGCCTTAACCATCAATATGTTATGGTACACGCATCATGATGTACGTCGAAGCTGTAGTTATTGGCAGTAGCCAAAAAACTGATTGTACCTCTTCATTTTACCTTGTTTACCACCGACCATTTTTGTACCTCTGTGATTGCAGAAAATATGGTGCACGAGTGAACTGACGTCATGTGTCCACCTAAGTAACTTACCCTCTCACATAAGGTTTCTGTAGCGCAGTTGTAAAAAATTGTGTATATTACCCATTCACGTTCATATCATGACTACATGAATTTTCCTTTTCTGGTCTGCACCTGGCAGAGATTTTGTAGATAAAATAAAAAATTACAAGGAAATGAAACAGCAAATGAGACACCATTGTTAATTACAAACATTTGGTTTAGTGTACAAAACATGAACACTTATAATACACCATTTTTATTTCAGCAAAACAGTACTATATTTTCTTGCAATTTCTACTGCCTTTGCAGTCTTCCTGTATTGTATTTAGGTGCTTATGTAGCAGTAAGTAGCAGAAAAGTGCTGCACTTAAAATGCTTTTTTGCTTTTACATTCTTTTTTGAAACCAGGCACTGATTCGTCATCAGGGCTTAATCTTTCAAAGTATGAAACTGTAGTACTGAATAGTGCCCAAATATAACCCAATCCCGCATACCAGATGAGCTTCTCTGCCTTTTAAAATCTTCAATTTTTAGGAAATTACCCATCCAAAACATGTTTATATGTGTGCACAATTATGAGGCTACCCCCATCTTTCAGATGACAGATTGGTAAAAAAAATTGTTGTATTATATTCAGATAAATATGGTACTAAATGTGATTCCAAAGGACTGACAGAGTTTTTATGAAGTTATTTAAAACAAAGATTGATGAATGAAGTAATGGCTCGTAACAGATTTTTAATTTATTGTATTTTGGGCAGAAGTTTGCATCTTGCATCATATCTGCTTTATAACATACATTACTGTTTTTTACATCAGACAAACGCATAGTTATTCCTGATTTCAAACTTTTACCATATTGTGAATGTTGTATTCTCATGTTTGGGTGATTCCCTGGTGACTGAATTTTATGTGCCATCATTTGGATCACTCTGTCTGTTCCATCTTCATAGGTTCAGTGAACGGGAGGAATGACTAGGTCGAGATTGCTAGGGTATTTATACAGGTAAAATACCCTAACAGTCTCTTCCCAGTTATTCTTCTTGTTCACGCAGCCTATGTAGTTGGAACAGACAGAGTGTTCAAAAACGTCGGCACATAAAATTCAGTCACTGGGTAATAACCCAAAAGAAAGAGTGCAACAACATAGTTGTTGTTAGACTAGCATAAATTTGTCATTCTTTTGCTTGAGAGGTTTGTGTCTTCGTAGGATAAAAAAAAGGAAGACAAGAAGGAAGAGATCTCACTTGAGGACCTGATTGAGCGTGAGCGAGCTGCACTGGGTTCAAATCTAACTAAAGTTACTCTAGAGTCATTTCTTGCATGGAAGAAGCGAAAAGTGAAGGAGAAGAAGGAAGCAGCAATAAGGGAAGAGGAAAAGAAGCGGTTAGACTACAAAGCTGGGCGCCAGATTGGGGTAAGCGACCAGAATAGGTTTGCGGCTCATGTCTGTCACATCTGTGAAAAGTGTAAATTGTTGAAGTTTCAAACTATTCTGCGAAATGTTACTGCAATTATTTTGTTCAAATGAAAACGGTAACTTGTGTCTGGTGCAGATATCTGGACGTGAAATGTTCTATTTCAACCCTGACTTGGCAGCAGCTGACCAGTGTGAGGAGGGGGATGAAGCATTTGAGTCTTACAATCTGGAGGAAGAAGATGGTCAGAACAGTGTTGAGGTATTGAACTTTCCTTGCCACAGAATAATGTACAGCTTTATAAGATTCGCTGGGGGTAATGGAGCTGGAGCATGAAGTTGACAGCTTATCTGCATCGAGTGTTGAGGTTAATAATCTATGGAGCTTGACCTTCTCCTGTTTATTGTTGTGACTTTGGGTGATTTGGCACACGAATGACTTTATCTTTACATTTACTTGTATGGATGAATCTTTGAGTTGTGTCTGAGCCAGTTTGTGTAGCATGACAGGAACTTGATTTTTTCTGGGGTAAATATTTATGAATAATCAAAGTCTGTGTAGAGTGCTGGATAGAATTCTGTTGCCATAGCTGCTGTAGGCTGACTCAGAATACAGGGATGGGTTAGTGCTTTGATATGATAACCTAGACTGGGTGCACAAAAATTACACCATTGCACTAATGCAAAACACTACTAATAAAGTTAACGTTGTTCGTAAATTAGGTGCTGAGGTGAAGGGAATAAGTTTGAATTGACCAGCTGAGCATGCACATTGGCTTGGGTGGGTGATAATGCCTTTGACTTGTATTCAGAAGGAGCCAGTTTTATTTCTTGGCCAGGATACTAACTATCCTGAGGAAGGTTTTTGTGGTTTTCTCTGTTCTTTCGGATGAATGTCAGGCTACTACCTTGAAATACACGATGACTGTTTCCTACCACTTCCTTTCCAGTTTATCATTCATTAAACTTTATCCTACTGTGCACCATCCGTGGTGCGTCCATTTAAAGTCTACATCTTATGAACGCACCATATCTGGTGCACTGCAACCATTTAAATGCTCAATACACATGTAGAGGCTTAGAACTATAGACCCACTCATTATCTCCAAATTAGGTAATGGTTTGTGGTCAGATTCACACTCTGGCCACTTTGCCCAATTATGTACATATGCATGTCATGAATAGCAGTTTCTTAGCCAGCCTGTAATCTTTGAAACCTCGTATGTTTGTTTTTTGCTAAGCAACTGAGGTATTTCATTTCCTTCTGAAGAAATGTTTAGCCATGCTACGCAGTTCAGTCAATTCCAGAACAAATCCTCATTCACTGTGCCAAGCATTGTTCTTATAGGAAGTCTAATTATGACAGCATGCTTCTTAGAAAAATTTTCTTGCTGTGAACCCTGCTGCGTTACTGATATATGACGCTGTTTGTGGTTGTGTAGCCAAAACAGAGACATACTTTATGAGTATGGTCACAGGGTATATTACTACTAAAAGGGACTAAGCACCAACTGTCTGTATATGATAAAATGCCAATGGTTATGGTTTCTGTAATGCCTATGTTACATTTAAGTTCAGTTTCTGCTGTATTCCAGAAAGACGGTTTGAAAAATAAGATAAACAGGATGCATAAATTCACCCACACAAATAAATATTGGTAATTACTGGCTGCACCGTGAGGTCATGATTTTTCCATAACCTGTACTGAAAGTGAGAAACCTCATTGGGAAACTCCACAGGGCTAATAATTTCAACTTCTGTTTGATATATAGAAATAAACAGACTGGTCTGTAAATAGTTGAGCCATAAAACAGCTCAAATAATATGGCATTTCACTGCGTTACCACTTGTACCAGCTGTGAAATAATAAGCTGGACTGAATATTCGTTTCTCATTCAGCAGTCTGCGATGTCTGTGCGTAAGAGAGCCGGGTTCCTGTCCCCAAACCGGATATCTGAACTGGTATGGGACAGCGGGAGTGAAGAAGCAGGGGCATCGAGCGACAGCATCATTTATTTAGGCAATAGAATTTTATGCATTTTTAGACAACCGCTGAAGTATCTCCGTTTTAATTACTTTTTTCTCGACGGAGTAAGGAAATATCATGTAGAGGTTATTGATTCCGCATCGTGAAAAACATACTGGAAACGATAACGCAAGTCGGTACACTGGAACATCACTCAACAAATGTTGATCTTTCTCAGTTCGTGATGGTGTCACTTGTGAGTAGCGAGTGGTGTGAAGGGAAAAGTTGTCAGTGGAATGTTGAGGAAGTATGATATTTGTGTAGTAAAATGATGTTTCTGACACTACCATGACAAGGCACAACTCCACAAATCCTGAAGCTGGAATTTCCTATGCAAACATGGGGCCCGAAACAGAAAAGTAAGTAAAATAAGTTGAAAATTATAAAATTTTTTAAATTAACTTCCTGCATGTAGGCACTAAACATTTTTACTGTATTTTTTTTTTAAATTGAAATATCTCTGATTTATTCCCAACACAATGCAGATTATTGCATCATTTCATCATCTCGCTTCATAAAATATAAACATTTATTGTCAAACACATGCTAACGATTTAAAGGGCCGTCTAAGATAAACACCGTACCCAGGATACGAAGACTGAATTAAAACTCCGTACGATAAAGGTTAATAATCATTCCATTTGTTGCTGTATATGTGCTGCAGACAACAGTGTTCCATGAAAGGTAAAGTTCACGTTATAAACTACTATTAAGGCACAGAGGGGGAGCAGAGGGATGGCTATACTCTTCCTTTAACCTCAGCACTAGATGGGGTGGGAGGTTAACACCACACTGTGCCTACTGTATTCCCAGGAATGACCTGATACTAATTGTATAGGAGGCTGGATGTGCCCCAGGGCCATTCTGTACAGGTGAGGTAAGTCTTGCCCCTGCCAAGATTTGATCCCCAGACTGTCCACCCCATAGTGAGTCACTATACCAACTACATTTCCAATTGTTGCTGTATAATATGTGCTGTAGACAGCAGTGTTTCATATACTATAAATAAATAAATACCTAGAACTTGGGCCTCTCAGTTCAAGTTCTGAACTTCACACACATAGTGTGAGAAATGGGGAAATGCTTAAGACATCAGTATTGGATACATACACTGTGATATCAGTGTGCACTGAACTTTCTCTTTGTTGTGTTGGCAGTACCGAGAGATTGAGCTGGATGTCTTGCTCATGGAGGCTCAAGAAGCAGATGGGACAGGAACCCAAGCTTCTGAAGATCGCTTGAAAGGCAAGGAGGCTGAACACAATACAACCAATGGGGAAGTTATTTCACGTGGTATGTTGTTTCTTTCAACTAGACACACCACATTTCAGTTGAAACATTAACAGTGGTAATAAACTGACATTCATATTAATCGTTTTCCTCTTATTAGGTTCAGATGGGAATTAGATGAATTCTTACTTTACTTTGGTTGATCATTGTTACTACACATGATAACATTCTTGAATTAAACCTGTAACTCTGTGAACTAGGATAACTCAGGTAAGTATAGTGACTGGCTGTAGGTTGTGTGACAGTGAATCAGTCGATGGCTGGATTTTGCTCTTTGGCTCATGAAATGGTTCTAGGGACCACCACGGCCATCTAAGGGAAACAAGGAGCTGTTTACCCAGGAGTAAAGTGGCAGCTTTGGTTAGGCTGACCACTTAACCTCATCTGTTATCATGGGAAGTATACATTGATGTTTGCCACTCTTCTGTTATATGCCTTAAAGATTTGGTACGTAGATGTAAGATCATCATTAACTTATTTATATTTGACCAATAATATTGCTGTGATAGTCCTCAAAACATGTCAACATTAAGAAGTCATCAGCAAGTTTCACTGTACTAAAAATTGAATGGATTCCTATATATATATATATTTTTTGTACTGTTTTGATGTATGTACCTTGCATCTTGTACAGTTTATTATACAGACCAACAAGTGCACATCATAGGTTGTAAATATGTATATGTGTGTGTGTGTGTGTATATATATATATATGAAGGTGTATCCAAAAGTCCCAGGACAATGCTCATAACATGCAAGTCGCTTGTAGTTCACGAGTTTCCCGCTAGGGTGTGTTGCGGTGGTGTCTTGTGAGTGAGTGTGGCGAGTGGCGTGGTTGGATGTGGAAGCGTTTGATTGTTGCACGTGTCTTTATGTATGTACTGCATCAGCCATCTGCGATTTTCTGATATCAGCGGTATGGCGGAAGTTGACGAACAAAGGGTGTGCATCAAATTCTGTGTGTGATTGGGTAAAACGGGAAGTGAAACTTTTGAAATGTTGAAACAGGCTTTTGGTGATTCATGCATGAGCCGTAGCCAAACTTTTGAGTGGTTTGGACTTTTCAAGAATGGCAGAACTTCGACTGCTAATGATGATCGATCAGGTCAGCCAAGCACGGCAACAACCCCCTCAAAAGTGGAACAGGATCGAGTGGCTGTCAACCAGGATCGTCGTCGTACCATACGTGATCTCTGTGCAGAGGTTGGGGATTGGTTATGCATCTTGTCAGCGAATTCTCACAGAACAGCTGAACATGCATCGGATTGCAGCGAAGTTTGTGCCGAGACTGTTGACCCAGGATCAGAAAGACAGTCGAGTAGCGATCTGTCAGGAGCTGAAGGAAACTGTGAAAAACGATCTCACACTCCTCTTGAACGTCATCACAGGCGATGAAAGCATCGTTTATGCTTACGACCCAGAGACAAAACTGCAATCTTCGCAATGGAAGAGTCCTGGGTCTCCAAGACCCCAAAAAAGCACATATGAAAAAAAAAAAAAAAATTGAAGACGATGCTCATTTGTTTCTTTGACCAAGAGGGGATCGTACACCGGGAATTTGTCCCACCTGGAATGATGGTCAATGCAGACTTCTACTGTGATGTTCT
>Ga0131853_10017967_pt1 | contig 12879 bp, 10 predicted proteins | sample TergutLab28metaG_FD_92764 | JGI IMG/M metagenome (GOLD analysis project Ga0131853, IMG submission 92764) | Labiotermes labralis P1 segment gut microbial communities from Petit-Saut dam, French Guiana - Lab288 P1 (version 2) (version 2) | ecosystem: Host-associated > Arthropoda: Insects >...
GAGAACGTCATGCTCGCGCCGGTCAAGGTGCGCCGCATCGACAAGGCGCAGGCGAAGGAACGCGCACTCGCGCTCCTCGACCGCGTCGGCATCCGGGCGCAGGCCGACAAGTACCCGGCCCAGTTGTCCGGCGGACAGCAGCAGCGTGTCGCTATCGCCCGGTCCCTCGCGATGGATCCGAAGGTCATGCTCTTCGACGAGCCGACGTCGGCCCTCGACCCCGAGATGGTCAACGAGGTCCTCGACGTCATGGTCAACCTCGCCAAGGAGGGCATGACGATGATCGTCGTCACCCACGAGATGGGGTTCGCGCGCAAGGCCGCCGATCGGATCATCTTCATGGCCGACGGCCGGATCCTCGAGGACACCGACCCGGAAACCTTCTTCACAGCACCGAAGTCCGATCGCGCCAAGGACTTCCTCGGCAAGATCCTCGGGCACTGAGCGCGGCGGGAACATCATGAGACGCATACGAATCCGAGCGCCTCGCGCGCTGGCAGCCGTCGCGGCGCTCACCGCGGTGGTCTTGACCGCGTCCGCCTGCGGCAGCAGCGAACCACGCGACGTCCTGGCCGACGCCGCGGGCGGACACCTGACGATCGGCACCAAGTACGACCAGCCCGGGCTGGCGCTGCGCGAGCCGGACAAGACGATGACCGGCTTCGACGTCGAGGTCGCCAAGTACATCGCGAACTATCTCGGCGTCCCCGAAGGCGGGATCACGTGGCGGGAGGCGCCGTCGGCGCAGCGCGAGAACCTGATCAAGAACGGTGAGGTCGATTTCGTGGTCGGCACCTACTCGATCACCGACAACCGCAAGAAGGTCGTCGACTTCGCCGGGCCGTACTACGTCGCCGGCCAGTCGCTGTTGGTGCGCGCCGACGACGACTCGATCACCGGGGCCGAGTCGCTCCAAGGCGGCAAGAAGCTGTGCTCGGTGTCGGGTTCGACGCCCGCGCAGAAGATCAAGAAGTCGTATCCGGGCGTCCAGCTGCAGCAGTTCGACAGCTACTCGTCGTGCGTCGAGGCACTGCACCGCGGCAAGGTCGACGCCCTGACCACCGACGACATCATCCTGGCGGGCTACGCGGCCCAGTATCCGGGCGAGTTCAAGCTCGCCGGCCAGCCCTTCACCACCGAGCTGTACGGCGTCGGTCTGCCGAAGGGCGACACCGCGGCGCGGATGAAGATCAACGACGCGATCGAGGACATGATCGCGACCGGCGCCTGGGAACGGGCACTGCAAGCGACCATGGGCGAGTCGGGTTACGCGCTGCCGGCGCCCCCGACGGCCGACCGGTACTGATGCGGAGGAGGTGACATGGGACTTATCGATACATACGGTGATCAGCTCGTCAGCGCGTTCTGGACCACCGTGCAGCTCACGTTCTGGTCGGCGCTCGGCTCGCTGATCTGGGGCACGATCCTCGCCGGCATGCGGGTTTCCCCCGTGCCGATCCTGCGGGTCTTCGCGACCTGGTACGTCAACATCTTCCGCAACACACCCCTGACGCTCATCATCGTGTTCTGCTCGGTGGGGCTCTACCAGAACCTGGGTGTGCACTTCGCCCCCGAGAATTCATCGGAGTTCATCGACCAGAACAACTTCCGGCTCGCGGTGCTCGGATTCATCGTCTACACCTCGGCTTTCGTGTGTGAATCGCTGCGATCCGGCATCAACACCGTGCCCATGGGGCAGGCCGAGGCGGCCCGCTCACTCGGCCTGACCTTCGGCCAGAGCATCCGGATGATCGTGCTGCCCCAGGCCTTCCGGGCGGTCATCGCACCGCTGGGCAGCGTCCTGATCGCGCTGACGAAGAACACGACGATCGCCTCCGCGATCGGCGTGGCCGAGGCGTCGCTCCTCATGAAGACGATGATCGAGAACGAGGCGGACAAGCTGTTCCTCGTCTTCGGAATCTTCGCCATCGGCTTCATGATCCTGACGCTGCCGGTGGGCATCCTGTTCGGCTACCTCGGCAAGCGGTTGGCGGTGAAGCGATGACCCAGCAAGCAAGCGTCCTCTTCGACGCCCCCGGCCCCCGCGCCCGGATCCGCAACCGGCTGATCGCCCTCGCGTTCGGCGTCGTCCTGGTCGCACTGGCCGTCTACGTGCTCAACGTGCTGGCCGACAACGGACAGCTCGAGGCCGACAAGTGGTCGCCGTTCCTGGACCACTTCACGTGGACCACCTATCTACTCCCCGGCCTGAAGGGCACGCTGCTCGCGGCGTCCCTGTCGATCGTGTTCGCGCTGATCCTCGGCGCGATCCTCGGCATCGGCCGACTGTCGGATCACCGCTGGGTCCGCTGGATCAGCGGAGCGATCGTCGAGTTCTTCCGCTCGATCCCGGTGCTGATCCTGATGATCTTCGCGTACCAGGCCTTCGCGCAGTACGGCATCTTCCCGTCGAGCCAGCTCGCGCTGGCCGCGGTCGTGGTGGGTCTGACGCTGTACAACGGCTCGGTGATCGCCGAGATCCTGCGGGCAGGCATCCTGTCGCTGCCGAAGGGTCAGACGGAGGCGGCGTCCGCGCTCGGCATGCGCAAGAGTCAGATGATGCGGCTGATCCTGCTGCCGCAGGCGATCACCACGATGTTGCCGGCACTGGTGTCGCAGATGGTTGTCGCGCTGAAGGATTCGGCGCTCGGCTACCAGATCGGCTACGTCGAACTGATCCGCAGCGGCCAGCAGGCGGCGTCGTACTACCGCAACTTCTTCGCCGCGCTGGTCGTGGTGGGCGTGATCATGGTGGTCATCAACTTCGCGCTGACGTCGTTCGCGACGTGGCTCGAGAAGCGCCTGCGCACCGGTGGTGCGAGGGGCCGCCGCCCGGACGTGGTCCCGATCGACACCAACGTTCTCGACGGTGCCCCGGGCATCGACGACTTCAACGACACGATGCAGCCGCAGCCACCGCGCTGACCGGCAACGAGTGAGCCGACGGGCTCGCGGCGGACCTCAGTCCCCCGCGAGCCCGTCGGTGTCTGCCCCCAGGTTCGTCAGTTCGGTCTTCACGACGCTGAACGACAGGGACGACGGGTAGCCGCGGCGCGCGAGCATGCCGACGAGACGTCGCATCAGCCGCTCCCGGTCGTCGCGGTCGGCGATGTCGTCGGCGGTCGTTCGCGCGAGCTTCTTGCGGACCAGTTCGGCGGCGCGCTCGCGCTCGTCGTCGGAACTGATCTGCGACAGCGCCTCGGCGGACGTCTGCTGATCGATTCCCTTGCGGCGCAGTTCCGTTGCGAGGGCACGCCGCCCGCGTCCGGAGTAGGTGTGTCGTGAGTGCACCCATTGCTCTGCGAAGGCGGCGTCGTCGACGAGGCCCACCTCGGTGAGCCGGTCGAGGACGCTCTCGACCACGGGCTGCGGGTAGCCCTTCTGCGCCAGCTTCTGTTCGAGTTCGGCGCGGCTGCGGGCACGCTCGGTGAGCAGGCGCAGGCACACGTCCTTCGCCCGGGCTGCCAACGTCTCCGGGCTGCCCTTCAACTCGAACGGTTCACCGTTCTCCCCGACAGGCCGTCCGCGCCCCCGGTTCGAGGCACGGCGCCGGCCGGTCGTGACGTCGTCACTGCCGTACCGGTCGTAGTGACTGGTGTCGTTGTGGCTGCTGTCGTCGCTCATGACTGATAGGCCGCGTCCGGCCCGGCCGTCACCGACCGGGCCGGACGCGAATCTCGTGGGCCTAGAAGTCCGCCGGCTCGGCGTCCTCGTCGGTCAGGACCGCGCCGATGCCGAGCTTCTCCTTGATCTTCTTCTCGATCTCGTCGCGGATGTCGGTGTTCTCGAGCAGGAACTTGCGGGCGTTCTCCTTGCCCTGGCCCAGCTGATCGCCCTCGTACGTGTACCAGGAGCCGGACTTGCGGATGAACCCGTGCTCGACGCCCATGTCGATCAGCGAGCCTTCCTTGCTGATGCCCTGGCCGTAGAGGATGTCGAACTCGGCCTGCTTGAACGGCGGCGACACCTTGTTCTTGACGACCTTGACGCGGGTGCGGTTACCGACCGCGTCGGTGCCGTCCTTGAGGGTCTCGATGCGACGGACGTCGAGGCGGACCGAGGAGTAGAACTTGAGCGCCTTACCGCCGGTCGTGGTCTCGGGCGAACCGAACATCACGCCGATCTTCTCGCGCAGCTGGTTGATGAAGATCGCGGTGGTGCCCGAGTTGTTGAGCGCACCGGTCATCTTGCGCAGCGCCTGGCTCATCAGTCGCGCCTGCAGACCGACGTGGCTGTCGCCCATCTCGCCCTCGATCTCGGCGCGCGGCACGAGCGCGGCGACCGAGTCGACCACGATGATGTCGAGTGCACCGGAGCGGATCAGCATGTCGGCGATCTCGAGGGCCTGCTCACCGGTGTCCGGCTGGGAGACCAGCAGCGCGTCGGTGTCGACGCCCAGCTTGCGGGCGTACTCGGGATCGAGCGCGTGCTCGGCGTCGATGAAGGCCGCGACGCCGCCGGCGGCCTGCGCGTTCGCGACCGCATGGAGGGCGACCGTCGTCTTACCCGAGGATTCCGGTCCGTAGATCTCGACGACGCGGCCGCGCGGCAGACCACCGATGCCCAGCGCCACGTCCAGCGCGATGGAGCCGGTGGGGATCACGGCGATGGGCTGGCGAGCCTCCTCGCCGAGTCGCATCACCGAACCCTTGCCGAAGCTCTTGTCGATCTGGGCAAGGGCGAGCTCGAGCGCCTTGTCGCGGTCGTGTGCCTGTGGTGCCATCGTGGTCCCCTTTTCGAAGGTCGTCTGCGATCTGAGGTTCAGGTTAGAGCCCGGTACCGACAACTTCGTCGGCCCGGACGCCCCGACACTGCCGCACCCAGCGGTAACTCATGGACAGCAACGGATAACCCCAGCATAGTCGAACATGTGTTCGAGTCAATCACCGTGCGGTGTACGTCACCGCTGGTGCCTGCACCTATCTACGCTGCGGCGGGACGTCGAACTCGTCGCACAGTGCCCGCCAGACGGCGCGGGGGTCGATGCCGTCCTCGATGGCGTCGACGGCGGTCTTGCCGTCCAGGCTGGGGATCACGTGGTCGACGAGGAGAGAGTCGCCTCGGACCTGTCCGAACTCTTCCCGGACGAGATCATGGAATTCGGTCAGTCGCACATCTGCCACGGTAGCGGAATCCGGCGCCCGGTCCGGACGCTCATCCCAGCACCGCGCGGCACACCGCGACCGGGTCGGCGACGTCGGCGATGCCGTCGGCGGCCTTCCGTGCCGCGGCGGCGAACGACGGATCGTCGAGGACGCGCCGCACCGCATCACGGAGGGCGTCCACGGTGAGCGGACGGATCGCGACGCCACTGCCCTGGCGGGCAACGCGGTTCGCCACCTCCCACTGGTCGCCGCCGCCGGGCACGGTGACGAGGGGCACCCCGGCGAGCAGGCCCTTCGCGAGGACGCCGTGCCCGCCGCCGCACACCAGCGCCGACGCGCCCCGCAGCATCTCGTCCTGACGCCCGTACCCGGCACGCACCCAGTCAGGCAGGTCGACGTCGGGCGTCTCGAACAAGGTCACGAGCATCCGCACGCCCATGCCGTCCAGCGCCCGGATCGCGGTGTCGAGCATGCCGCCGGCGCCGGTGGCGGCGGTCGACGGCGCCAGCACGATCAGCGGGCCGTCGCCCGGCGGCGGTTCGAGGACGTTGTCGGCCGGTTCCCACACGAGCGGACCGACCACGTGCGCGTTCGACGGCCAGTCCGGCCGGGGCACCTCGAGGGCGGGCAGCGTCGCGATCAGCCGGGCGGCCGGGCCGGGGTCCTCGAACGGGAGTCCGACGCTCACGCGCGCCTCGCCGCGCTGGGTCCTGCCCTTCCGGATGGCCGGCGCGGTCATCCGCCGCAGAATCGCGTCGCGCGCGCGTCCGCGTAGACCGGTGCCGGCTGCGAGACCGGACCCGATGGGCGGCAACCCCTTCGACGGCAGGTACAGCGGATGCGGCGACAGCTCCACCCACGGCACCCCCATCCGTTCGGCGACCATCCCACCACCGACGGTGATGACGTCGGACACCACCAGATCCGGTGCGACGGCACGCATGTCGGGCATCAGCGCGGTCGAGACGTGCGCGGCCCGGCCGTGAATCTTGGCACCGGAGTCGTCGTCGTCGTCGAAGTCCCGGGGCGCGAGCCCACCCAGCTTGCGGGCCTCGATCCCGATGCCGCGGGCGACGTCGAGCCACCGCCCGTCGGAGAAGAACACCGGATCGTCGCCCGCGGCAACGAATTTCCGACAGAGCGCCAGGGCCGGGACGGCGTGACCGGCCTCGGGGCCGGCGACGACTGCTACTCGCATCCGGACAGCCTGCCACACGACGGCGGGCCGTCACCCCGTACCGGTCGCGGCCTACAGCCTTCCCGGCGTGCTCAGTTGCGCACGAGCGGCCCGAGGGTGCGTCCGACGAGTTCGACGACTCCCGGCTGGTGCCCGTTGACGACGACGTTGACGATGATGCCGTCGATCCCGGGGTCGAGGACGCGGGTCTTGACCTGCTCGGCCACCTCGTCGGGGCTGCCGACGAACTGCCGGTCCGTCGCGACGGCCCGCTCGGCCACCGACAGCGCCGACAGGTCGACGCCGCGCGACAGCAGGAACTCGCGCTGCATCTCCCTCGCCTTGTCGCCGTCCTCGTCGATGATGACGGACGCCAGGAAGCTCGTCTCGAGGGTCGACCGGTCGCGGCCGATCTCGTCGCAGCGCTGGGCCAGCGCTGCGAGCTTGTGCGGCAGTTCGACGGCGTTGGCGATGACGTTGAGGTGGTCGGCGTAGCGGGCCGCCAGTCCGAACGTCTTCTTCTCACCGCCGCCGCCCAGCAGGATCGGCAGGTTGTCGCGGAACCGCGGCTCGTTGATGGCGTTCTCGACGTGGTACCACTTGCCCTCGAACGTGGGCCGCTCACCGTGCAGCATCGGAGCGATGATCTGCAGTGCCTCCTCGAGCCGCTCGAAGCGCTCGGTGAACGTGCCGAACTCGAAACCGAGCTGCTGGTGCTCCAGCTCGAACCAGCCGGCGCCGATACCCAGCACGGCACGGCCTCCGCTGACGACGTCGAGGGTGGACACGGTCTTGGCGAGCATCGCCGGGTTGCGGTACGTGTTGCCGGTGACGAGCGCCGACAGCTGGATCGACTCGGTGGCCGTGGCGATCCCGGCCAGCGCCGTGTACGACTCGAGCATCGGCTCGTCGGGCTCGCCGATGCCCGGGAGCTGATAGAAGTGGTCCATCACGAAGACGGCGTCGAAACCGGCCGCCTCCGCTTCGCGAGCTTGGGCGATGACAGTCGGAAACAGATCGCGTACGGGGGTCGAGTAACTGAAATTCGGGATCTGATAGCCCAGTCGGATACTCATATCCGTCGACGCTACGCCGATCCGGGGAGCAGGGCGGGCAGTTGTTCGACGCATCCCGACAAATTCCGGACACGCGATGTCGTTGCGGCCGTTATCGTCTCGTCATGCACGAGCGTTCGGCGGACAGACGCCTCTGGACCTGGGTGGTCCTCCTCGGCCTGACAGGACAGCTGGCCTGGACGGTCGAGAACATGTACCTCAACGTGTTCGTCTACGACACGATCACCGACTCACCGACAGCGCTGGCGACTCTCGTCGCGACCAGTGCCGCTGCCGCGACGATCGCGACGCTGCTCGCCGGGGCGGCTTCCGACCGCACCGGACGCCGACGCGAGTTCATCGCCGTCGGGTACGTGCTGTGGGGCGCATGCACCGCCGGGTTCGGCCTGGTCAGTGTCGACGCGGCCGCGTCGGCGCTGCCGATGCTCGACGCGGTCACGGTCGCCGTCGTCGCGATCGTCGTGCTCGACTGCGTGATGAGCGTGTTCGGGTCGTCGGCCAACGACGCCGCTTTCAACGCGTGGGTCACCGACTCCACCCATCCCGGCAATCGCGGCCGGGTCGACGGCGTGCTCGCCACGATGCCGCTGCTGGCGATGCTGCTGGTCTTCGGCGCACTCGACCCGCTCACCAAGGACGGGCACTGGACCCTGTTCTTCTCGATCATCGGCGGCGTGACCGCGGTGGTCGGCGTCGTCGCCTGGTTCGGACTCCGCGAACCGCGGCAGCCACGGCCGGGCGGCACCTACCTGTCCTCGGTTCTGCACGGGCTGCGGCCGAGCACCGTGCGCGCCCACCCGCGCCTGTACGTGGCGCTGCTCGCCTGGGCGATCCTCGGCACCAGCACGCAGGTCTTCCTGCCGTACCTGATCATCTACGTGCAGCGCTACCTCGACATCGACGGCTACGCGATCGTGCTGGCCTCCGTCCTGCTCGGCGCAGCCGTGATCAGCGTCGTCGGTGGCCGGGTCCTCGACCGCGTCGGCCCATCGCGCGCGATTCTGCCGGTCGCCGGGATCTACGTCGTCGGGCTCCTCCTGATGTTCCCGGCGCGCGGTACCGGTGCGGTCATCGGCGCCGGGATCGTGATGATGTCCGGCTTCATGCTCGGCGTCGCCGCCATCTCCGCGACCGTCCGCAACCTCACGCCACCCGATCGCGCCGGTCAGGTACAGGGGCTGCGGATGATCTTCGCGGTCCTGGTCCCGATGGTGGTCGGACCGTTCCTCGGCGCGGCCGTCATCTCCGGGGCCGACGAGACGTTCGTCGACCTGGGTGTCGTGAAACAGGTTCCGACGCCGTGGATCTTCCCGGCCGCGGCGGCCGTCGTAGTGCTCATCGTCGTTCCGGTACTGCTGATGCGGAACCTCGGCACCGAGTCCACGCCCGAACCGAAGCCGCTGGAGGCCACCTCGTGAAAACCGTGTGGGGCGACACCCTCGATCCCGACGACGTGCTGCCCGAATACCCGCGCCCCCAGCTGGTTCGCGACTCGTACGTCAATCTCAACGGCCGGTGGGAGCACGCGTTCACGCCGTGTGACGTCACCGCACCGCCCGACCGTTGGGACGGTGACATCGTCGTGCCGTTCTCGCCCGAGGCGCCGTTGTCGGGTGTCGGGCGGATCCTCCAGCCGGACGAAACCCTCTGGTACCGGCGCTCCTTCTCGCTGCCGGACGGCTTCGTCCGTGACCGCGTGCTGCTGCATTTCGGGGCGGTGGACCAGGACTGCGAGGTCTGGGTCGACGGCACGCCTGTCGGCGGACACCGCGGCGGTTACCTGCCCTTCGCGCTCGACATCACCGACGCGCTCGTGGGCGACACGCACGAAATCGTCGTCCGCGTCCGCGATGTCACCGACACGTCCTGGCGCAGCCGGGGAAAGCAGAAGCTCGACCGTGGCGGCATCTGGTACACACCGCAATCCGGGATCTGGCAGACCGTGTGGCTCGAGTCCGTCCCACGACGCTGGATCGACCGACTCGTGCTGGTCCCCCACCTCGACACGGGAGAGGTCGAGGTGTGCGTGGCGCCCGGCGGCACCGGTGACGACGCGGCCGAGGTCGTGGTGCGGGCGGAGAGTCGCGAGGTCGCCCGCCGGACGGTGCCGGTCGGCGTCCCCACCCGGCTGCCACTCGGGCCGGACGTGCGCCCCTGGTCACCGGAGGATCCGTTCCTGTACGACGTCGACGTGCGCCTCGGCGAGGACCACGTCTCGAGCTACGTCGGAATGCGCTCGTTCGGAGTAGGACCCGACGCCTCCGGCCGCACCCGGCTGCTGCTCAACGGCAAGCCCTACCTGCACGCCGGCCTGCTCGACCAGGGCTACTGGCCCGACGGCCTCTACACCGCACCGTCGGACGAGGCGCTCGTGCACGACATCCGGACGGCCAAGGACCTCGGTTTCACGATGCTGCGCAAGCACATCAAGATCGAGCCGTTGCGCTGGTATCACCACTGCGACCGGTTGGGGATGCTCGTCTGGCAGGACCTGGTCAACGGCGGCCGTCGCTACCGGCCGGCCGTGGTCACCGCGCCCGTGCTGCTGCCTGTGCGGCTCGACGACTCCCGCCACGCACTGTTCGGGCGCCAGGACGCCGCGGGCCGGGACGAGTTCCGGGGCGAACTCGACGCGACCGTCGCGCTGCTGCAGTCGGTTCCGAGCCTCGCGGCCTGGGTGCCGTTCAACGAAGGTTGGGGACAGTTCGACGCCGTCGCGGCCACCGCGCGGGTCAAGGAGCTCGACCCGACCCGACCCGTCGACCACGCCAGCGGCTGGCACGACCAGGGCGGCGGCGACATGGCCAGCCGGCACGTCTACTTCCGTCCGTTCCGGCTCTCGCACAAGGACATCGCGGACGAACGCGCCGCCGTGCTCTCGGAGTACGGCGGTTACTCCTACCGGGTTCCGGGCCACGTGTGGAACGACAAGGAGTTCGGCTACCGCAAGATCGCCGACCGCGACGCGTTCGAGCGCGCGTTCCTGCGCCTGCAGCACACGCAGATCGGTCGGGCCGTCGAGGAGGGGCTGACGGCCTTCGTCTACACCCAGCTGGCCGACGTGGAGGACGAGACGAACGGGTTGACCACCTACGACCGACGGGTGCTGAAGGTCGACGTCGAGGCGGTGCGCGCGTCGAACCAGCGGCTGCGGCAGCGGCACGATCACGCGGCGGGCGGACCCGCGCTGCCGGTGTCGGTCCGCGAACGCGAGATCACCGCGCCGGTCTCGCTGACCCGTCCCGACGGGCGCCTGAATCCCGACGCGGTCGGATGGACCCGCACGCCACTGCTCATCACCGACGGCGTCGGGCGCGGCCGCGTCGGCAAGGGACGCAACAAGCGCTGGGAGTACTGGGCGGTGACCACACCCACCCACGTGGTGTCGCTCGTGCTGTCCGACATCGACTACGCGGCGGTGCACGGCGTCTGGCTCCTCGACCGGACGACCGGCGAAACCGTCGGCTACGACACCATCGGAGCACTCGGCCGCAGCGCCACCCTCCCGGGCACCCTCGGTGTGGGCCCGGCCCGGGCCCGCACCCGCAAACTGCGGATCGACATCGACGAGGTGGAGGGCGGGACCCGGCTGCGGGCGCACACCGCACGGGTGGAGATCGACGTGATCGCCCACCGCCCCGACGGTCACGAATGTCTCGGCGTCGTCGTCCCCTGGACCGACACCCTGTTCCAGTACACGGTCAAGGACGTCGCCCGACCCGCCACCGGAACGATCCGCGTCGACGGCGTCGCCACCGACGTTCCCGCGGGCGAGTCCTGGGCGACCCTCGACCACGGGCGCGGCCGCTGGCCGTACTCGGTGCACTGGAACTGGGGCGCCGGATCGGGCCGCACCGACGGCCGAGTCGTCGGCATCCAGATCGGCGGGAAGTGGACGGACGGCACCGGATCGGTGGAGAACTCCCTGCTCGTCGACGGGCATCTGTCGAAGATCAGCGAGGAACTCGTCTGGACCTACGACGTGGGCGACGCGATGGCGCCGTGGACCGTCAGCGGTGCCGCTGTCGATCTCACCTTCACACCGTTCCACCTGAAGAGATCCGTCACCGATCTCAAGGTCTTCTCCTCCAGGACCCACCAGTGCTTCGGCCACTGGTCCGGGAAGATCCAGGACGACACCGGTGCCTGGGTGCGGGTCGAGGACGTCGTCGGCTGGGCCGAGGACGTGCGCAACCGGTGGTGAGGCGACCGAGCCGGTAGGCCCGGATCACCGCCCGGCCAGCGCCCGTTCCGCGGCAGGAAGCGCCCGCTCCCGGTCGTCGGCGACCAGCCCGATCCGGGTGCGCCGGTCGAGGAGGTCGCCGACGTCGAGAGCGCCCTCATGGGTGACCGCGAACGCCAGTTCGGCGTGGGTGACGTCGATACCGTCGGCGATCGGCGTCAGCTCACCGGCCTCGGCGACCAGCCCCGCCTCGCTGCCGTACCGCGCGACCAGCGACGGCGGCAGGTTGCGCGGCGCGACCTTCTCCGCGCCGACCGCGGGCAGATCGGTCGTCACGCACGAGCGGGCGGTGAGCCCGCCGGCCTCGACGGCCGCGTCGACCGCGTCCTGCGCCATCTTGCGATAGGTGGTGAGCTTGCCGCCCACGACACTGACGACCCCGTTCGACGAGCGCAGCACCGCATGGTTGCGCGACAGGTCGGCGGTCTCGCCCGCGCCCGTGTCGAGGAGCGGGCGTAGCCCCGCGAAGGTGCCGAGCACGTCGGATCGGGTGAGCGGGGTTGCGAGCGCGGTGTTGACGGTGTCGAGCAGGAAGTCGATCTCGCCGTCCGACGCGACCGGCACATCCGGGATGGCGCCGTCGACGGCCTCGTCGGTCAGCCCCAGGTAGACGCGGCCGAGCTGGGCCGGCAGCGCGAACACGAAGCGGTTGGTCTCCCCCGGGATCGGGACGGTCAGCGCGGCGGTCGGGTTGCCGAGCAGCTGCGCGGGCAAAACCAGGTGGGTGCCGCGGCTCGGCTTGAGCCGGATGTCCGGGTCGACCTGACCGGCCCAGACGCCCGCGGCGTTGACGACGGCGCGAGCCCGGATCGTCATCTCCTCGCCGGTCAGCTCGTCGCGCAGCCGCGCCGAGTCGCCGGTCACGTCGTACGCGCCGACGCGGGTGAGGATCGTCGCGCTGTGCGCGGCCGCGGTGCGGGCCAGGGCGACCACGAGGCGGGCGTCGTCGACGAGTTGACCGTCGTATGCGAGCAGACCGCCGCGCAGCCCCTCACGGCGGACCGTGGGCGCGAGTTCGGTGGCCGTCCCGGCGTCGACCCGACGCGAGCGCGGCAGCACCGACGACGGTGTCCGCGCGGTCGCGCGCAGCGCGTCGCCGGCGAGGAACCCGATCCGGACCAGCGGCTTCTCGAACAGGCTCACCGACGGGAGCAGCGGCACCAGCTGTGGCAGCGCGCGCACGAGGTGGGGGGCAGTGCGGGTCATCAGGATGCCGCGTTCGACGGCGCTCTCCCGTGCGATCCCGACATTGCCGGACGCCAGGTAGCGCAGTCCGCC
>Ga0131853_10017969_pt1 | contig 12876 bp, 3 predicted proteins | sample TergutLab28metaG_FD_92764 | JGI IMG/M metagenome (GOLD analysis project Ga0131853, IMG submission 92764) | Labiotermes labralis P1 segment gut microbial communities from Petit-Saut dam, French Guiana - Lab288 P1 (version 2) (version 2) | ecosystem: Host-associated > Arthropoda: Insects >...
CATGCTACCAGATAACCTCATGTACAGTCTGTCTTAGTAACTTCATTCCTACACTAATTTACGCTCCCTGAGGATGATCCCATAGAGGGATTGAAACATGTAGGAGATATTTTAAATCCATTTCAATCAGATAATGTGGTTTTAATGGTTTGACAAATATGTGCAATTAGTTGGTTTTAATAAATATTTTTATCACATTGCACGGTAATAAAATAAAAAAAAAGTATTGCTACGTGTCTGTGCCACTGCAGACAAATCTGGGAGCTCTTTGACACATTACAAACTTTCCTCAATATAGTCAATTTTAAACTTTGTGAATTTCCAGATTTCATAAGCGCAAGACACACGTCGTAGCCTTCTCCAGTGGCCGCACGGTCTAAGGTGTGGGTCTGCGGCCGCACACTTGTTGGGATTGCGAACTCGAATCCCACTAGGGACATGGAAGTTTGTCTGTTGTGAGTGTTGTGTGCTGTCAGGTAGAGGTCTCTGCAATGGACCGATTACTCGTCCAGAGGAATTCTACCGAGTGTTGTATGTCTGAGTTTGATGGCCAAAACTCAATAATGTGGAGGACTAGGTTCACTAGGACTGTCGAACCATGAAATAAAGGATACACGACGTCTTTCTGAAGTGCGACTCAATTGTAACTATAACATTGTAACGGGATATTGTAATAGTTCCTCCATCACAGTGACCATCAAGTGCCTTCTGTCTTTTCACAATTTTTTTAATTTTGAATTCCGCACGCGCCGTGAATAGCTGTTTTTTTTAAAAGTAAAAGACCAAATTGGTACCATTTGTTATTTTATTTCACTTCTTATGTACTCAACATGTTTCGGACATTAATATATCCATCATCAGGAGCTTGCGATTGTGCTGTTGAATTACCAGATTCGTCGTTTTGTTCTCGGTTCGTTGTGTTTTGGTGATTTGGTGCGGCTGGGTTTGATTAGTGTCCGTGTTGCAGGCTGAAGTTTGCTTCAGCCTGCAACACGGACACTACTCAAAGCAAGCTTCTGCATGCAACACGGACACTTATCAAACCCAGCCGCACAAAATGTCCAACACACAACGAACCGAGAACAAAACGACCAATGTGGTACTTCAACAGCGCAGTCGCAAGCTCCTGATGATGGATATATTAATATCCGAAATATGTTGAGTACATAAGAAGTGAAATAAAATAGCAAGTGACATCAAGTTGGTCTTTTATTCTTCAACTATTACAATGATGCACGGTCCAATAAACATAAGTTGTTTTTTTGTTTTCCTGTGCATCTGGACGCTCAAACGCTCGTATAAAAATTCCTATCAAACGTGAACAAATAAGATTCACACAACCGAGAATTTGGAGGCCGTTGGGCTTTAGTGCTAGATATTCGAATATACTTAGATGCATAGGCTGTAACATATAACGCTGTAAAAAGTGTGTGTATTAACTAAATTCTTGTAAATCAGGTTTTGAAATAGATGATTTGTAGTTATGCCATCTCCGTAAATATTTTTCTGGTTTTCTTAATTTGGTTGTTGGTGGTCTTCATATTTTCCCAAGATGTGATAGTCTAATGCGAAGGACATATCCGTCTGTGATCAGTCAGTATGAAATTCTCTTTTTTCTGGGGGACAATTTCGGATTGAATTTCAGAAATTCATGCTTGAAAACACTAAGAAGATTTGTAAGGTATAATAAATTAAATCTGTGGGATTTCAGAACGAAACACTAACGGCTTATCAGTTTATTTTCTTAAACAGATGTGATTTCATACCCAAAAATTTAGTTTAAACAGAACATTTTAATAATTTGTGCGATATTATAGAGCTTCGTAATTTGTGTTTTATTGAATCTATTACTCGTATTATTGTGGTAACATCGTCAAGGGGGTTAGATGGTTTGGGTTTATAATACCTACAGAAGACATGAGAATCACATGAAAAATTTAACAGAAAAGACTGAAGAGATCTCTTTTAGACGGTTAGATGTAGATGTAAAAATATCTTTAAAAAATAATATGTGAACTAGGTTTGTGTGGCTCACAGTGGGCTGATGCGAACACACTAATGCATTTTCGAATTCCGCTAAATGAATAAATCGGGTAGCTGAGCAGCCGTTAGCTTCTGTAGCACTTCGTAAAGTGCTTTGACTCATGCTAGATTTATGGAATAAGGGTATTGACTTACAATGATTTGCCTTTCTAAATCCTGCCTATACTTCGCACAAATACATGCCTTCAATCTATACTCTGGGTTAGATTTACCCAGACAGTGAAACTTATTAAGTCCTTTCTCTCTGTAGTCTCACATCAATATGGCATATTTATTTCTTCCAGAATCCTTACAAATGCTTTTTAATGTATTTCACACAATTGTATTGACTTTCAGTAAATGTGAATGAAAGTCAACTTTTGTGTGTGGAATTTCGTCATAAATAGGTATTAGGAAGGTAAATCCTCTGTTCTGAAATTCGTAATATTTTATCAGATTAATATCATGAAAGAGGAATACTGGTGTAGCGCAATAAAGTTGCGCATCTGTTTTAAAATTTGAGAGGTAAAGCCAGTGACACGGCTGTCTTGTAACAGTAATTGTATTGGGTAACGTCGTTTTACTGGCGTAAGTCTGCTCCCTGTCCCACACTCTTTAGCAAAGTATAAATTGAAAGATTCTAATAAACGTTATAACGTCCGAAAATGCGATCAGCTTTTCTTTGTAGGCTATTTATCGCCTAACAATTTCCCGCATTCTGACCCTGCATAAATTTTGTGAGACTTACTCTTATTGCATAATATTATGGCCACAACTAGAAAGGAAGTTGTAGGCAAATATTTGAAGAAGTCTGCTTATGTCACGTGTTACAGCACTCCAAATTCATGTATTTGCACCAGGTTGGTTGAGAAATACTGCCATCGTTGATGCAATGAAATTCTTAATATGATGTACCACAACGCAATGAACTACCGAAAAATTCTTGCACTTTTAACCTCTAATTTATACACTGTATATACGACTGTTATGTTGCAGTAATGGCTATTTATTTTTTAATGGCTTCCTTTCTTAATGACAGGCAACCCGGAAGATGGCAAATATATGCTGTGGAAGTGTGCAGGGTGAAAGTAATCGTATTTTTGGGGGGGGAAATTTATGTAATATTGTCCTTCGATAGATTTGTTCGTTCCTGGACTACAATACAAAAAGACTCTTAAACAATAATGTCCAAAATGCAGGCCAGAGGCCAAAGGCCCAAGACAACGCGTATCATAGCATTAGAAAATGGAAAACAGTAAATGGCATATACTTTTTCCCCGCAGTATATCTTGCTACGAGAAGGGGCTTTGCTGTTTACACCAGTCGGAAAAACAAATGCTTGCTAGTATATAAGTATAATGGCTATTTTGTACTTCAGTTCCTCTACTTCATTGTCACAGTTCTTATACAGCCGAGCAACGGATTTATCTTACACAACATGGCGCAAATAATGCAGTTCAAGAAGTTGATGGTTTACTTCAGTATTTTAGTGGTTTATATACACACGAGGCTCTCTCATTAAGAAGGCGGCATTTACTGGTTTTGTACGGAATGCAGCTCGTTCTATTCTCACTGCACAACAGATGAAAATGTAAAGGAAATACAAGTCATTTTAGATGAAAATAACTTCCATTGGCAAGAGACTAATGCTGCGTTCTTATCCAATATGGGAACCTTAAGTGCAACCAAGAAAAAATCCGTCGAACACCCAAACGAAGCCCCTTTGCATCTTGCGTATTAAGTTTTAAAAGACATTTGTATGAAGAACTGTCGAGCAGGCTACCATACCGTAATAACTGTGACGAACTTTCAGCGGAGTTGAGAAAAGTTACAGACTGGCCAAGATGCAGTCATCCATTTGCTGACGACGTTAAAAGGAGCTTTTCTTAATTTCGATTAGGACATAGGAGGCCCCGATAAATTTACAAGGTTTACTGCATCAAGAAATGAAATTCTAGCTATTGTTTAGTGATGACACCTTAAAAAAGTGTGATGCTGCTCGTGCAGCTGTTTTACTATACAAGGAAAATGGAAGTAATTTTTTTTCCATTATTGTTTGCACCAACTGCACGAAAAACAGCACACAATATCGAAGAGTTTACCAAATACAAAGAAGTTCCGACAAGAATCTCTTTCCCGCTAAATCCAAAAAGAGGACGATGGACTTCCAAATTGCACATACAAGTGCTGTAACATGATGTTTTGATATATATATATATATATATATATATATACGTATATATATAATGTATAAACGTATATGGCTTAGGGTTAAATGTATGGGGGTATGTGGTCAACGCAACACCTCGGCCACTTAACTGTCGGGAAAGATTCCTTGTAACCACTCTGTATGAAGCTGAGTGGCCCTAGGGACTGATATGAACGAGAGTCAAAAAAATCTCTTCATATTAGTGCAACTGAAACTTTTCATTACGTTTGTAGTAAGCGGTAATTTATCGGGCATATCAAAACCTTTTTCACAACAGGTTGCTAAGAATTAATTACTACTACTACTAAAAGTGGTTCGGCTGCAAATCCATTAATTTATCCTGTGGCATTTTTTGATCACCTTAACTATGTTTTCTCAGGGTAAGGTTTTTTTTTGTCCCAGCACTTCTTTGCTATTGCTTTTTTCCATTCATAGTACATTTGTTTTTTCTGTTTAGTGTTTTGTTTTTGTGCTTATTTTGTCTCTGTGCTGGCTTTATAATAAACACTTGTGCTGTTAATTATGCAATTTAATTAGTAAATATTGAAATGAATTACTGTTACTTTGTATCGACATTCGCCTATGCGTTTCCAGAGTTTGATTTCAGAAACTTCGAAAGACAATTATATTTCCAACCGATATATATTTTATGAGATTTTAGGCTCTCAAGGCAGTGATATTAAGATTACGACCTCCTGGAATGTGACGCCTTGTACTTTAGTTGGTGAGAATCATACTGTCTACCGAAATACACCCTTCTGTTATCGTATTACGGCCCAGGAGTAAGTACATGCAACACCTACTGTAACGTTAAGAAACTTTGCGGTTTGCGTCGACAGTTCATTTATGTGTTCAGCATGATTCTGAGAAGAAATATTACTGTCATAACATATACAATGACCTAGAAAGGGCCGACTCATGTAGGAGATCATAGTGTAATAATAGTAATGACACGCTGACTACAAGTCCAATTTGTTGGATTATTGTAGGGATGGAAACCATGTTGTTTGTGATGTAAAAACTGAGTCTTTATAAAATATATACAATATAGCCGAATGTCATTCTTCAGGGGGTTAATCCATTTATTCCTTCAGAATCTACATAGAGATATATTTGTCCTAGAAAGTTTGAACTCTAAAAACATCGACGGATATTTTGTGGTCGCTGTAAAACTTATAGACAAGCATCCTTAATATTAATGCAGTTTAATCTGAAAAAAAAGTGGTGTACGGTTTGTCATTGTGTGTTGTAACATTCTGTTAATCAGGATAAAAATGTCACTTGGAAATTTCTCTTACATTCCACGCAGAATATTGTCAGTAACACTTGGACCGTTTACGGCTTTGTAACACGAATTCCTGCGTGTCAGCAGGGTCTTTACTGGCGTTCTGTAGAAAGGCTGCTTACTTGTGGACCCGATGCTTTTGATATAGATTTAGCAAAACTGCTTGATGAAGTGGATATTATTTTATTTCACGATTTACAGTGGTTTTTTATTTTAAAATAGAAGTAATATTTGAACTTTGAATTATTTCTGATACACTAACTTCAAACTTGTTTGTACAGACGAGTAATTTGCAAACAGAACTGCTGCAGCCTTCTCTTGTGTTGGAGAGTTTCATAGTCACACGCGTCTGTAAGTACTGTTGTTAAACACCAAGTGAAAGCGCACTTTCACAAATAAAACAAATTTATTAAAAATAAAATATAATTATAAAAACTGAAGTGCCTCATTACTTCACTGTATGTATAATCCAGAGTACGGTTGGTGTAACGTTATTTTTCTTATTTTATTTTACCTGCGTCGAGATGTAAATGAGTAGGGATTGTATATGCGTTAAATTTTTCGTCAATTAGTTACAATTTCATCTTCGTCCGCATGTTGGTAATTATTTAAAATAAATATTCTTTTGTAATGAAGCTTGCGTGTATTCCAAGCTCTGTTGCCACTTGTTATGTCAGGACCCAAACGTAGGGGTCGCTATTTATGCTCTCGCTTTAAAAATTCACGTGTCTGCCATATTGTATCTGACGGTATGAAGGTAGAAATTACGGCATTAGGGTGTTATCCAGAGACGCAATATTCGTACCAGATTGTATGAAATTCGTCTTGCGTGTTTAAAGTATACGCGTTGCATTGAGACACAAACAAATTACATGGGATTTAAAAAATTCATGTGGGATATAACAGGAACACACACACAGAGACACGCACACACACACACACGCACGCACACAAACACACACAAACAAACATGGAATCTCTCAACACACTTTTTTTTTTAGTATGGAAAGTTTGCCTAAAATTTCGGGGCAGGCAGAAACCTAGTGCGTGTCTTTCGGTTGTAATATTCACAAACATTTATTTGCCCGTTATCCTGAGTTGCAAGGAATTATAGAACTCTGTATAATTATAAAGTTTCTCCGCAACGTAGGTTGCGATCTGTAATCAGCTGCAATACAGGTGTCACTAAATATTTCCCCTGACGCTTGTGAATATTAAATTAATTAATTAAAATTGTCAATGTTCTCCACCGTCTTTAATGTCCTAGCCAACTTATTCCAGTTATGTGGTTTAAATTTGAAACTTTTCAAGTAGACTGGTCTTGAAACTCGGACTAATAAGCCTGCGCATATCCTATAAAATCTGTCAATGAACCTGCGAACGTGTCCGAAAGCCCCGAAGAAACGCTTACTCATCTTTTCCAAGCCGACGAACCAATGAACTACCAGTGTTTCCTACTTCCATTGCTTCTTTATACTGTATAATCCTTGTTTTAATACCTACAAAGACGTTTCCAGACACTTGGGAGCTGTTTGAAGCAGATACTTTCCAGACTACGCAGAGAATTTTAGAAGAAAAGCGAAGCTGGTCGGGATAGTATTTAGGCTACAAGTCATGTTACGTGTTTTATTTGGAAATAAAGTGCCATTTCTCAAGACACTTAATATTAAGAATTAAATGTTGAATGTGATGAGCGTGGGCCCTTTTGCGGGAGATAGGAGTTGTCTCTTAACTAATCGAAGGTATCCTGTGGGAATGTGCGCCCTCTGTGTCGACTCTTAGTCAGTTACATAAGCTTGATTTGGCATTCTTTATTCGTAATGGAATTCATGTGACATATTGCAACCTGGATGACTATGAACAGAACCTTACTTCTCTCTTTTTGTAGTAAGTTTAGTTGGGCGATGACATTTGCGTTCTACCAAGTCTGAGGTTTAAAGAGGAAAGTTGTGTTACGTTCAGACTGTTACACGTGCACCACAGTTCGTGCTGCAAGCAGATGAAACATATATTTTTACTAACCTTCTCTTTGTTGCACAGAATACTTCAAAACTTCGTAATATTTGTGTTTTTGGGTTGAAATTTCAGTTGTCTTCCGGAGTCACGTCGTGTAGGTATATAAAAACAACTTGTCTAAGAACGTTTCAAATCTTTGTTTCTCATTACTTTATCTTCGATTTCAATAACTAATGTACCACCAACAAACAGAACGTTCTACAATTTACGGCTACATTCTTTTAAATATGTGCTTCATATTTCGGCGATATTCTCTCACCATCTTCAGGGAGTTGGCAACAATATTTCTTTAAAACAGACAAGTAAATTTATAAAGAAATTTTCGTGTCAGATCCCCAAAGATTGCAAGGCAAGTGCGTCGAACATGTAGGAGCTGCGTAAAAACATCTATGCAAAAATACAGAACAGCGTTTCTTGTTGTTACAGGAGTTATTTATTTCATCATAATGCACGGAATAAACATTGTGAAAATGTGCATTGTAATAATGTGGAAGTTATCTGCGATCTGTTTCTGAATTGTGGTACAGAATCTGGCATATGTAGTATTGTCACGAATCAGTCTGTTTTTCTGTGTTTTCCCACCACAAAAAGCCTTTGTGCACTTCACTCTGTAGCAGCATGCCTACAACAGAATATGACGCGAAATGAACTGGACTATTCCAACTCTTCTCTGAGATTCCGACCCGCTACTAAATAACTGAAGTTCCTTTCTAAGTTTAAATAACCGCATAGCTGACTGGAGGATGTTCATATCATGATAACATTTAATTATGACTAGGCCACTGGCTGCACGACCCGACAAGTGGGGAGATTTCTCTTTTCACCTTTGCATCTAGACCGGTTCTGACATCCTGCTTCCTATCACAAATTACCGCGGACTGCTTGTCGAAAGATAAATCGACCGTTGCGTGAACCTACATGTATACCGCTATCTAATTCCGGAGTTAATATTGGATGGAACTCTTCCTCCACGTGCTTCTCCATTATGTCCTTTTAAGCATATATATATATATATATATATATACACGTCTTCTTTTCGTCATTTTTAATTAAACACAAAGAGGATTCAATTAGATGAATAAGATGGTAACTCTGACCTGAAAGAAAACAAACATTGGCACAATTAATGTCATGAGATAAAGTCCAAAAACATCGCAATACAATGAAGTACCTGCCGTTCAGACTGGAGCCCTTCTCGTAAAGACGTAGAAAAATGGAATGAGAATTAAAATTTAAAAGTTTCAACAAATTTATTTTATATTTTGTTCTTTTGTGGCATGTTCCCCCGAAATACGACGGGAAAAATACAAGGTGCCACTAACCCAGAATACTATAACATAGTTTCAGGTCTATGAAAGTCTCAGATCTCAAGGAAGTACTTTTATGTGACCCAAAGTACATTAAGATTCAAAATAAAACTATCACATGTTCCAATAGAATGCCAAGTGCAATGAAGGAAAACACTGAAAAGAAACGAATTGTAGTGTATCTCATATTTGCACTGATTAGGAGTGTATTGCTTGCTCTCAGATTCCTAAATGACACAGAGAATTTTGTTATTCCCAATAACGATGACTGCCTTTGCCGAAAGCAATAACTCTGTGTCAACAATGAGTAGAGACGCACAAACTAGCACGACATATGCCGACGAATTCAAGTTTAGGGTTTCATCCATCACTGTTAAGAGGACACAAAGAGATCGGCACCCAAAAGGAGATACATCATTCCCCCTGTAAACACAGTTTGCTCGTTTGCAGTGGTGTCAATTGTAACATGGCTTCCTTAGAGTTCGTTTTTATAATTTTGGGATGAATCAAGTTGAAGGCATGTAGAGCAGTCATTGTAGTAACAAACAGACACAGCATAAAACCTGGAACAAAGTAAAGTAGAGAATTTTTTCATTTTAACAAAGTCGTTCCTATTGACAAGCGTAAAACTTTAATTATTCGAAAGGCACAAACTTAGGCTGCGTAACATAACTGTAGTGTTTAGGTGTGCGGAATATTATTGCAATCATAAATTGATAAAAAATGCTAATGCACATCCAGCCGTTTAACCACGTAATTAATAAAAATTCCGATCTGACACACATCGAGCCGTTTAGCTACTTTATTACCAAAATGTTAACAAACATCCAGTCGTTTAGTTACGTAATTAACAGCAATGCCGATGCACATCTAACTCTTTAGCCACGTAACGTACAAAAATGTCGATGCACATCCAATCATTTAGCCACGTAATTACCAAAAATGCTGCAGCACATCCAGCCGTTTAGCCACGTAATTACCAGAACGTCTGATGCACATCCAGTCGTTGAGTCACATTATTGCCAAATGTGCTGATGCATATCCAGCTGTTTAGCCATGTAATAAAGAATCAGCCGGAAGAAAGGCACTCTTGAAATTTTTCATGGTTTTCATAATGTCGTTACATGAAGTCTTCTGTTTATAAATTTTGTAACCCGTTAGTTGAAGAAAAAAATTCAGGCCTCTTATTTCTTATTTTATCGCCACCGCCACCGCCGCCGCCGCCGCCGCCGCCGCCGCCGCCGCCACCACCATCATTTATAACGCCCTTTCGTGTTAAAAATTTATTACAAAATGTGTGGGTAAGCCTCCTAACCCAGCCGAAAAGTGCAAATGAATTTCTGTTTGGAAGAACGTTACTTCGTACAGTGCTTTTTGAAAATTTACACTTTGATTATTTGAAGGAATGACTATCCTATATAAGAGCCACATGACTCTCAGGTTTCTTACAATGTTGTTTTCAGGTTGTAAAGCTGTGAATTGTTTTAGAATTTTTTGACCGTTTGCACCAGCACTCTTAGTCACATCACTTCACAAAGGTGTTTACACTGTTCTGTTAAACGTCACTAAAAATTCTAACAAACCCTTCCGAATAAACCAACGTGGATATTTTAGAATGAACACACTCAGTCAAACCTTACCCCTGGTGAATTGAATCGACAGCAAAAGCGAAATTATTCTCATAAAACGGAAGTACATTCACTTTCCACGTACAACTGGATTCTCAAAAGTGCACCGCCTTAATCAGCTTAGACTTAAGAATTCAGATTTTTTACGCCTGTTTCTATACCTTGAGTGTTTAGAGTTATTCCCGTGTTCTTAAAAGTTTCAATATAATTCTATAATTATCGTACATTCAGTTGCGATAATTTTACATTTTGAACCAGCTAAACATGTTTACTAGCCAATCTACACTTCCAAATCTAGAGTAAGAGTAAAATGCTGTATGTATGTATGCATGTATGTATTTTTTATACACTTTATTTACACTGCATGCTCCATTACAAAGTAGTAATACTACATGCTTGATTATTACATTTCTTTCCAGTTATATGTTTCCTATTGTGGATTAATGGTATAGTTACTTATTATCCTTTTGCATCTATATTCTGCAACTTGGTTCCCTATTCTGTATTCACCCATTTTCCTATGGCATTCATATTCTGCACTTATGACCCTATTCTTTATTTAACACTATATTGTCCGTAAATCGTTTAAAGTTATTATAGTACTTTAGTACGAGTTTGTGTTTGCTGACTGGCCATTGTTCTGGTTTTATTATTGATGCTTTTAGTCTATCCCTCTCCTGTTTCTGGAGTTTGCAGCTGTATAGTATATGGTCCACAGTTTGGTCTTCTTTGTTGCAGGAGCATTTTGGGTTTTCTATTATTTTGAACTTGTGGAGTTATGTCTTTATATTGCCATGTCCGGTTACTATGGCAGTGAAGTTTGGTGTTGGGTTAATTCTTAACTGCAGCCTATCTTCTATGTTTGGGAAGAAGGATTTAGTGATCGCTCCCTTTGTGGTCGTTTCCCATTCGGTTTGCCACTGTTTGAGGCACTGTTGTCTTAGCTCGCTGGTAACCGTACTTTTGGGGATTCTATTGTAGCACTCCTCGATGTTCCTACTGCTAGATGCTTCCTTTGACAGTCTATCTGCCAGCTCTTTCCCTTTCTGACCCGCGTGTTCTTTGACCCGACTGAATTCGATCTTCCATTCGTCCCGTTCCATGTCCATAACCTTATTCTTGATTAGGTCTATTATATATGTATGTCGTGTGTGGTTTTTTAGAAGTTGTAGAGTTATTCTGCTGTCTATGTATATTAGGGCCGTTTTGTTCTTATCGTTCAGTTGTTGTATGTATTCTAAGGCCTTTAAAATTGCCATCTGTTCAGCCTGGTTGTTGGTGCATCGTACGTTTAGTCTGTATCTCAGTGTTGTTTTGAGGTTACCTCCTGTGAGGACGGCTATTCCTGAACCTACTCCCGCTTCGCTTTTGCTGCCGTCTTCGTAAGCTTGGATGTAGTGCGTGCTGTCTTCTTTTGCCTCAATTATAGTGATATGTTTAGCCGGGTGTATCTAGTTTTTAATACCCATTTCCCTATCGTACATTTCTACTTCGCCTTTGGTTATTGCATAGTAATTAGCTGCTTTCTCTATTTTAATGTTTATTGGTATTAGTCCGGTAATTATACACAGTGCTTCGTTCGAGACGGTGCGGTATGCTTTGGCTATCTTGATGTTTATCAGCCTCTGTATTCTTACTAGTTTGTCTTTGTAGCAGGAGCTATGTAATACTTCTTTCCAGACAGGTGATCCATATATTAACAACGGGAGTAGAGCCTCGGTGTAAATTGTCTTGAGCGCCTTATGTTTCAGGCCCCATGTTATCTTCGCTGATTTCGCCAGTGAGAATATGAGTTTCGTGCACTTCCCTTCTATGTATGTAATGTGTTCTCTAAAGGACAATTTGCTGTCAAAGATTATCCCGAGGTATTTTATACTTTTAACTTGTGTAAGTGTTTTGTTGTTAATATTGATGGCAATCTCCTTTTTTCCCTTCCTTTTCCATATGTGTATATGTATGTATGTATGTATATATGTACGTATGCATGTACGTACGTATGTATGTATGTAGGTATGTATGTACGTTTGTTTGTATGTATGTATGTATGTATGTGTGTATGTATGTAGGTATGTATGTATGTATGTGTGTGTGTATGTATGTACGTACGTATGTATGTATGTGTGTGTGTATGTATGTACGTACGTATGGATGTGTGTGTGTGTGTATGTATGTACGTACGTATGTATGTATGTATGTGTGTGTGTGTATGTATGTATGTATGTTTGTAGGCATGTATGTATGCATGCATGTATGCATGCACGCAAGCATGTATGCATGTATGTATGTATGTATACAGGGTGTTTCACGACTTTAGGGCATAACTGCAGGAGGTGATTTCCTAGGTCTTTGTGATAAAAAAAGTTCATATAAACATGTGTCCGATTTTGGACGGTTACGGAGTTATGACCG
>Ga0131853_10017970_pt1 | contig 12876 bp, 7 predicted proteins | sample TergutLab28metaG_FD_92764 | JGI IMG/M metagenome (GOLD analysis project Ga0131853, IMG submission 92764) | Labiotermes labralis P1 segment gut microbial communities from Petit-Saut dam, French Guiana - Lab288 P1 (version 2) (version 2) | ecosystem: Host-associated > Arthropoda: Insects >...
ACTTGATGACACTTGCTTTATTATCTACTGCTCAACATGTTTCGGATGTTAATACATCCATCTTCAGGAGCTTGCGACTACTTGTTGCGTTGTTGTGTAGGCTGTAATGTGCTGTAATGATAAAGGCTTATGTGTTAATTTATTTATCTAGTGGTAAGTGTTATACCTATATTGTGTGTTGTGTGTGGCTGCGAGTGAGTGTGTATTATAATGCTTGATAGAAGTTATTCTTAAAATCCTTTCATACAGTCTACCAAAAAAATAAGATCTTGATGCCCAAACGCTTTATGTCACAAGAAGTCTAAAATATTTTGTACATTACTGAAAATATTCTCTATATATTGCACTGTAGAATGGGTTTATACCGGATGAGATGGGGTAAAAGCTGTAGAGGGTATTTGGCACGCGTCAGGCATTAAGTACGCACTAGGGGGTTGAACTATACCTAAATCCCAGAACGTTTCTGTAAGAATCATGATGGTATCTGAGGGTTTCCATAGTTCTTCCAGTCATAGACTATAATACTATCTTAGTGGAACGCAATAGTCAAACAACAGTCCAGTTTGATAACACAGGAACTGTCGGTACCTCATTCTGCCCACCCACACCAACTACGGTATCATTCTCAGTATTATCACTCCAGAAAGGCCCGTGTGTCCCACAAGATGGCGTCCTTTAAGTTTTCAGACAATACTGTTCTTGCTAACGTGATCTCCTTGAAGCGGACTACATTACCGGCCCATTTCAAACATCTTGATTTGAGTACCCCAGCAATATCGGTGACGAATTCAAGTTATGAATTTCTTCACTGTGTAATTTTCCTGTTCTCACATTAATTTTTCATTGTTCCGTCCATGTACTCTCTAATATCAAGAAATAACTCTCTAACCGTGTGATAAATTATAACGAAGAAATATCATTTCTGTAAAAATCTATACTTTTACATTGCACAATATATACCTATATTTGGAAGCATCTGAGCTCCAACCGCTAACACTCAAGGATATCTTATTTGTTTCTCTTGAATCAGCGTTTTGCACAACGTCGACTATGAAGTTCGCTCCGTTTTATGCCACAGTTTATTTTCGTGACGTGACTCATAAAGTGTCGAGTTTATTACAGACAAATCTAAAAAAGAACGTCCTTAAATCGTCGCAGCAATATAATGGTAATTATAAAACATCTTTATAAATCGCCCTAAAATGCTTCTGTAAAGAACGTATCTTTAAATATATGTCCTGCTGTACGTAATTATAGTACAATAAACGTCCAGTAGGGGATGACAGTGAAGAGACAAGAGAAAATCAGAACACCTGCAAGGGTTTTGCAGTACTTTATCGGGCTATCGTCAGTCGTTGTCTCGTTGTTTTTTGTGTGTGGTCGAGTGCAGTGGAGAACAGCAGTGTAAGTGGTCGTCAAAAGGCACAACCTTGTTGAAAGGCTTCTGTGAATTATTTGCATTTGAAGTAAGGTTTAAAACATTAAACCATTTCTTATTTATGCATTAAAAATAAGCGCGATTACTCACAACAAATTATTTCAATGTTTCTATGAACGTGAGAAATTTAGTTGCATTTCTGGCCCGAGTAGAGGCTACAGAACTATTCAGAAGTAATACTGGCTTTTACTTTAATAAACAAGACAGTTTATTTACGTTAGTCTTTTTCTAAATTAATACTGAAATTAATTTAAAACCTCATTACTCTTCTTAATTATATGTGGCTTGTAGGCAACGGTTTCAAATATGAAAGCGGCTGAAGCTGACCCCTTCCGTCAAATGCCTCCATAAAAGAAGTTTGGCTACGCGATGAACACAAGAACAGGTTCAGAAACAATATCGTAACATAAATAATTGTGCCTTGAAAAGTAATTGGGAAGGGGGCAAATGGACTAGGGAAAGAGCAGTTTGTGTTCAAAAGTAGGTTCTGGAAGGAAACCTGAATGTACGACCACATTAGATACGATAGTATGGAGGTATGTTGAGCATTGCCAGTCTTGCGATAAGGGCTGAAAAATTTAAATTATTTAATCATGCGGCAATATTATGCCAAGACTGTTCACCCGGAATTACTAAATGATTTAAGTTTTGTAATTTCAGAAACACATGATGCTTATTTCGTAAAAAATATATATATTTTTTAGAACAATTTTTAGAGTTACAGCCACGGAACTGAAATATATTTTACCGTGTAAGGTCCCATAAATATCCCAAATGTGGCTTACGTATCTGACATCTGAACGCATTCTTCTACAGTCAAGCTTGCTAGCTACCACTTGCCCTCTTTGTCATAGTGACGTTGGGCTGACTGGAAGCGTTCAGCACAGTCAAATGGCCCTTGGCAACATTCGGAAAAGCTGAAGTAAGTATCGGACAAAAGTTCTCAGAAGGCTTAATATTTAGATTAATTTCGTGATTTGTGAGATTCGTCAAATATTATTATGTGATCAATATAAGTAAAATAATTGGGAGGTGATGTATGGGTTGACAGAACCTTGCACGAAGTTTTACTCCAGACAGCGAGAACAAAACGTCTCTTTGTACTTCTAAAGGTAGATGGCGAGGATAATATTAAAGTGTACCTTATATAAACACCCTGAGGATGCGTACTTCACTTTCGCCATAGGCTGTAGTGTCCACAGCAGTAAAGTTTTAGTTTCAGTAAATGCTGATTTCTCTGATCAACTGCCGTTTTTAAATGCAAAAATTTCCGTACATTTGACCGCTATAATGAAACTTTTTTCTTGCATAATGAAAATATTCCACAGGCCGTAGCCCTAAATTCGTCACAATGAAGCCCAATTAAAGTAGGCCACTGGATCTCTCTCAGCGGCATTTCACAGTTACAATTCCTGCGTTCATCGATGCCAGTAAGATATGAGACCAGCACATAAAAACTGAAACTGAGAATGCGGAACGTTTGCTGGGTTGCAGTTTACTGTAAAATCTGTAAAAATAGCTTACACGAATCGTGATACGCGAACAACCAAAGTGGCACCTTCTTAAGCCTTCACGCCGCAGCTTTTTTGGGCTTCCGGAACAAAAACATACTGTACTTCCTGCAGCTGTGTCTACGGCTTCTTAGCTTAAGGCTTTTGTTGCTACTGTACTGAAATTTTTAAAACATGACAACGCACCCATTAATTTTTATTCCAAATTAAGTGGCAGTTCTGTTTGTATTGTGCAGTTCATGCACAGGCTGACACACATATATGTATACTAACAACTTCAGAATCTGTCTATCGTGTGCTGTTGTAAATAACTAGCTGTATGATTGATTGATTGATTGATTGATTGATGGATGGATGGATTGACTGATTGGTGAGTAGGTGGATGAATGACTAACTGGGCATTATGTATGTTGTGTATCAAGTGAGATGTATTTTCCATTACACAAAATGCATGGCCGGCGTACAGTTTGTCCTGTCACGTGAATTGCCAAGAACAGCAGAACAAATAAGTGCCATATTAATCATTACAGTTTCAAATTTCATATCTCTTTTAAAAGGTGCTGCAGAAAGAAACGACGCTAAACAACTTCACCAGTCCGGCGTCCTTGAATATTTCACACCAGCTCATTTCTATCACAAATTATCTTGTTTTACTGAAGTCTGAACAACATTAAGACCTCTAGTATAGCCAAACTAATGTATTAACTCAAAAGATAGGTTCTTCTGGACAGCTTATTTGGCGCTACTCTTCAATAAAACAACCACTTTTCGGGAATCCAAAGGGTCATCGCAATGGAAGTTCCGAGAATCCTGTTAACGTTACTCCCTTTCGGCTGGTAAATAGCTATCGACGTTTCGAAGGATTTAGTGCATTTTTCAGGGTAAACATTCCTAAGCGGCAGGCCTTGGACTGCTTGAAACAGAAGCTGAAGGCGGTACATTTCTTCAAAACGTCAGTAATGATTCATCATTAAACATGGCGTTGCTCTCCAGAGTACGTTAATTTTCATCGTGTGGACCCAAATTACTCTGTTTATTACCGAGTTCAAAAAGGCCTTTGCGGGGGTGGGGAAACTGTACTGAAGGAAAATTAAGTATATTGGTCTGTCTTTCACGCCCAGTGTTCTTATTCACGGAACTACCGTTTATGTAAGACCTGAAACGTTCAACACTTCTCCCTCCATTTTGCTGTGTCCACCCGAGAAGCCACGTGCCTAAAGACTTACAAATAAAATTATTTTCTCAAAATGTTAGATAAGTTGTAAAATTGTCGCCAGTTTACAAAGAATTTCTTCAATATATGCGTCCATATGTCCAGGAAAACTGTGGGTAACTCGATTTCGTGCCCAAAGTAAAAGAATAAAAGTTTGTCATATATATACACGTGAAAATGTCACATATATTTGCGCCGTCCTTGGATGAAATCACATCTTTATGGTGCAGATATCAAATAGACTGTATGACGTCACGTTTCCTTCAACGCTTATTTCAATGCACCACTGCCACGCAACAAATATTATGAATGTTATATAAACACCAAACATAAACACATTTAATGTTCTTAAAACATGCAAACAAATTCCGTTACGTTACATTCAAGTAGCCTGGACTGGTTCGGTTATTTACAAGTAATACAAATTTGTATTAAAAATACAAGGCTTTGTACGAGATAAAACTTAATGTAATTCACAATTAATCCTTGAAACATACTTCAGTCATTCGTTCATCTATTTGAGGTCAGATCAATAATGCTTTAAAAGTCGTTCGTGTACATAAATTCCTAAAATTTAGTTACTGTATTGTAACATTTTTTGCTATCTCAGTATTAAACGCACTTTTGCGAATCTGATTGAGGTTTCATATTAAGTAAGAAATATCCTAAGAATTTACAAGTTCGGAATGAAAGTTTAATTCACAAAAAGTTCGTAAATGGAAAGTTCCTTGTGAAGTGAAATATACAGCGAGTGTCAAACAGTGCGGTGCTCAAACAGTACGGTGCTCAAACAGTGTGGTGCTGAAAAATCGAAATCTACTCTTCATCTTGAAAATAGTCAAAATATGAAGAAAGGTTATCTTCTTCAAGTGCAAAATGTCGAAGCAGTGGAAGTGTGTTGTTGCGTGTAAATTCACAGCAGCAATTAAAAATTTGTGCTAAAATAAAATTGCTCTTCGAATGGTCTGTGTATTTTTTATTTCAAAGTTTATTGTGATTAGTGCTAATCGTGAAAATGCAGAATGTGATCCCCACTCCAATAACATCTCCATCTACCAAGCTTCAAAACAACAACAACACAACAACAACTGTTGCATCAGTATCGTCTCGACAGAAACTTCAACCACCACTTCCAGCTTCATTGACTACAACACTCCATCGCTCACTTCGTCACATCAGCAGCAGCTCAGTCCGTTTGCTTTTGTGACATTGGTCCATTGTGCTCAGTCCGTATGGCCATTACACTTTTTGAGTGAAACTAAAATTACATTTCTGGCATTATCTTTGTTCAAATACTGCAAAATATCGCTTCCATTCGTAATAGAGAAAGATGAATTATCCGTACTCTTCCTGAATTATACAGGTTTTTCTTCAAAACACAGGCGTGTGCGTGTTTTGTGGGGGTTTATAATAAATTTCATACTTACATATTTCAAAATAGTCTGTATCTACAGATTAAATTTTAGTTTTTGTAAAAGCCGGTATCGTAAAAGATATTCTCTTGATACTTTATCCCACTTACATCTATGCTTTAAAAAATTAACTTTTCAAAATCGACATTGTCACCAAAATTTTACTTAAATCACAGACACAGTATTTAATATGAATCTTTTTTGTGTGGAATATAAATGCGCAGATGGATAAGATTTAAATATTACGCATTTGTTTTTGAAAAAATATTAAAGCAAAATGACAGACCGCCCAGCACACCCACATTAAAACTCTCTCAAAATAACATCGGTTTCAGAACTGTTCAGCTCAACGCTATGTCGTACTCCCAGCTGCCCTAACCAGTACGGCTAGTGTAACAACATGGAATAAATCAAAACTGACACCCTTTAAGGCTGTTTTCCAACCAAAGCAAGTCAGCAGAGCTTATGTATTTCATTCCACCTTCAGTTCGCATATCGCCTTTAGAAGATAATGCAGACACATTGAAAATTAAGAAGCCTAAATATTGTCCAGCCAAATCTTTTGCTTCAAGTTGTATAATTTTAAGGGCCATTTACCGTAAAGTTTCGAAATGAACTTTTATACTTATTTTTTAGCCTTATTTTTTCATACAATATAATGCAGCTCGCACCGTAACATTTTATCAGTTTACCCTGTGTTGAGTGTCAGTTAACTGCACATGACTGTCCCACTTACATCCAAATCTCTTGACAGGTGTTCATGACAACTTAAAACCAAATATCAAGAAACCGTATATGAGTCGCCTTTTCATTGTGATGGTAATGAGGGTAAGTAAGTACAATTTACAAGTGTTCCGGGCACTAATGTAACTAAATCCATATAATCTGCAAATTATAACAACAATGTCTTCAGCAACTGTTGTGTGTAACCGGAAAACTTCTCGGATTTTCAATTTGCATATGGCTTCCCCTAAAAACCATTCATTGGCTGTTTAGAACACTGCTTTTTAATCGGTGGTACGCGTATCGCTGTTGGCACGTAGAGGGTCGTCTTTTAGTAAACGAAGGTATTGGGAACCTGCGTGCTCTCAGGCACCAGCCGCGACATAAATGTGGTCTGCTCTTTTCTGGGATGTTGCGCAAGATTGATGGGTAATTAACCGACGTTTCGGGGTATATTATCCGTCCCATCAAGGGTCAAGCTTCGTCCTTGCTTCACCCTCGAAGTTGAGACCTATAGGCTGTTCCGAAATATCAGTAACAAAGTAACAATTAATCAACATTTTCTAATTCTCCTTATTTGGGAATTACTGTTTATGAAAATGGAGCTTGAAACTGTTAAATACCTTAACCAACTTCTTTTACTTTGAATAAAACATAATTTATAAAGTGCTGCTTTATTTTCAAATATTGGCAATGGCGACGGCACACAGTAACACATTTAAACACGTCAAACGTCGTTCCAGACCCCAGTGGCTGTTCAGTCACAACTCTAAACTTAGTCACTATTTAAACAAAATAACGTACTCGCTAACGATTACAGGCTCACTACCTGCGGATGTCAGGGGAAGTGGCGGACAAGAAATAAGTAAATATTTCACGAGAGAGGGGTTTTCAAACGGCTGGGGACAGCAAAATGCAAGGGAACATTGTAATAGGTAGTCTGTCTTGTCTAAAAGATTTTACCGTCAGTTTGAAACAAGTACGATGCCTGTGTATGTCGCTCACTAATGTGATTGTTCTGTGACTGTTTGTAACACATACATTGCAGGTTTAAAGAAAGGCACATGCCGGAAGTGGGAAACTTTTTGTTTGGGTGCCTGTTCGGTTATTTTGTTTTAATATTTAGCAGTATATTAGAGTGCTGTAAAGTTAATGTTAAATAAACTAAATGTTAATGCATAAAAGCATAAATTCAATGTTATTAGTAAGTTGTATTGTCCAGTAGTAGGGCTAAGAGTTTTGTGTTATCAGTACACGTGTGAGAAATGTTTCAAAAAGCGCTCTGCTAAGAATATCTCCCTCCCCATCCGCCACCCCCCAACCGGCATATATCCTAAATACTGTCATAATATACGTACAAAGTTGTGATGTTTGAGATTTTGCTGACTGCCAGTATTATGATTTGTTGTCTTCTGGGATTTGACGCCATGTTTTCCGGTAGATAGATAACACGACTGAGAAGCTCTTGATATATGTGCCGTGCATTGTGTGTAATTTATTATTTAGACCAACAAATGCACATTTTACGTATTAACAGTAACAGTAATGTCTATTTCTTTGGGTCTTCTTTTTTTTTTTTTGATATGGGTATACTTAGGTGTTAATCGCTTGTCTTTGTATGTTTTGTTGTACCAGATAGTGGCTTTTGTCTTTAGCAACTTTAACCAAGTGTACTATACGACATAGACATTCTTGTAAATATATTGTGCATTTTTCGGTATAAATAATAAATTTAACGACTCGGAAGTCTCTGCTGTGTCAGTATTTGTGGTAGCAAGTAGAGGTATCAAGAGTAAGGTTGATTTCCGTATAAGAATCGAACCCAGGACCTCAAGAGCAAGGCGAGAACACGAATACAGAACCGAAACATTCGATATTCAGATACGTAATTAAAAAGTTCCAAAATTCTTTTGTTAATGGTGGTCTTGGTGAGTAAATATTTTTTTCATTCTTTTTACCACGTGCATAAAATAGACACGCAGTGAGGACGCCATGTCTGTGCTTGTTCTCACGCCAGCTTTCCTCTCATTTGTTTAATTCTACAAGCGAAACAAAATAACTGAGCAAAAGTGCGTGTTTTACTTGTCTGTCTAGTTCCAGTTCGAAACGTTTTCGTCTTTGATAAATATTTAGGACGTCGTGTTCGCTTTTAGGCGCGAAGAAATGAATATCGATGCCATGAAAAGTGTCCGATTTTAATCAATATTAGTCTGTGCTGAAAAGTTCTACAAAACCCGGCAATATAAAATTTCATACAACAGTGTTCAGTGGTAATTGCATTGTTAGATACAGCAGACAGACAGACGTGGCTGTTGTAATAGGAACCCCCCTCCCCCTTCCAAGGACGCCAAATATAAGTCACTTTAAAAAATTCTATCGTAATGGGCTTCGTAGCGTCTGTTGTGTTATCCGTTATTGAAGTCATGTCTCAGCACTGTCGTCTTTTGCGTAAGGAAAGTGCCAGCATCAGATATAGAAGAATACGTGCTAAATTCTTAAGTTAGGGATTGTAAATTTTCCGGCCCTTCAAATTATTAAAATCATCCGCATAATCATGAGTTGAATTCAACATATTGGAAGACGATGAACACACTTGACAAGTTATTGCATTGAAATTTGTACATTTTCAGCTTCACGAAAATGGCGATAATGTCACGTGTTTGCTGATTGCACTCGTATAGCCGGTATACAAAATGTACTGAAATGTCTTCATGTTCCTAACAAGCCTGCTTGTAACCGCTGGTTTTCAGTCTCCGTTTTGACTTTAGTTTCACTCAATCATTATTAAAGTACCCTATGACTTTTAACAATGTTAACAGCTGACATTTTAAGCTTATTATTCCATTTGTACGTCACTTGGAATTGTGAAAATAATGCTGGATGTCATCACTAGAGAAGATGACAGATACCGAATTGTCGTCAAGAGTAGCAGTTTATTTGTGTACTTATAAATAATTTAGAACTGTTATTAACTTCCTTAACAATATATAACTGCGAGACACAGTAACATAACAACACAGAGCCATATTGCGTTTATGTCAGTTGCACTGGTACTTCAGAGCGGTGAAATGTGTTGAATTTTCTGTATCGGACAACACGTGCAGGTACTCACGTAAGCATTCTGTCATTTGCCTTTTTTTAAAAACATAGAAATATAATAGATTTCATATTCATAAATAAGTGAAGACTTCTACATGCCATGAAGGAATATAGGGGAGTGGAGGCATACTTCCAAACATCCTTGACCTCGGAAATAGTTGAGGGTAGTGGGCACCTTTAGGTCACGGCAGCTTTACACCGTCAGAAAGACTGTGCTGCCAATTGAATAGGAGGCTGGGGGGAGCGCAGAGTCTTTCTGGACGTTTTGGAGAAAAGAAAAATACCTTGCCCTGTCGGGAACCGAACCACGATTCGTCTGGCGCCCGTCCTGTAGCCCAGTCAATGTACCGGCTATGGTATACTAGGCGCTGCCTGCTTCTAGTACTGAACAGCTGATTGGACTTGCTATTCGTGTTCTGTATATAGGCCTATAAATGCCTAATTGTAGAGGTGATAAAACGCAAATGTAGACTGCACTACTGTTGACAGAAACAGACTTTTCGTTATAAGACGCAGCGTAGGGCCTAATTACAAGCGCTGAACTAGTCTAAGCCGGCTCGCTTCTGCAAGCTTGCTTGCAGCGTCGTAATTTGCAAACTTTCATATTATTCTATTGTTTTACCCTTAAGAACAGACCCATAGTTATATTATAAAACGCGTAGCGCAAGTTTTAGGTTAGGACGAGCCAGTTTTCGTAGAATTTATACAAATTAGTCCTGCATGAGTTTAATTTAAAGTGGGACAGATGGTCAAAACCGAATTCGCACAAAACATGTGACTTAGGCCCATAAGGCCAATTTAATGGAATTTCACTTAAGAAAGAAGCAGTTAAGATCTCCGAAACGTCGGCAATACAGTCCCGAAAATAGATCTACATTAGCGCTGAAAACTAGAAAACGTAGGCCGATGAAAAGACGAGAAATGAAAAGGTGTCACCAAGTCCTGGTTCGCTTGCATGTAGCACCGCTGCGTATTCAATCGACTGCGACGCGTTGTGGGGCGGTCCGCAGGTCTGCCGTTTGAGCTAGTGTCAATTAACTCGACACTTCGGCCACGGAATTGAATCGATTGGACAACAGAGATGGACGGTCGCGTGTGTAAACGTCATCGGGTTGACCATGCCTCTGGCTGAGGGAACATTGTGTGCGGTCTTATCCTTGCTCTCTTGCTAAAAAAAAAAGAGTCGCAAGAATATTGCAACTAGATATGTCTGGATTTACATGAAATTGTGTATTAGGAGCTGTTTTCTAAAACATGCACACGCTGTAATTATGGTCAAAATCAGACAACAGTGATGAACACTTTGGGCAACACCTGTGTGTGTTCTGACGTGCATCACCTCCATTATCACCACCACCACTACCACGACATAGTAGATCTTACGAGAAGTGCGTAGCTTCTGGCAAAGCGAATATTCCAGGGAGTGCGACCCAGAACTTCCTCTCAAATTCCAGTAACTCTCCTTTTCCTCAACCAGTAGCTGCTTACTTCTTCTTCTTCCCGTCACTTCTACCTTTCCTTCATCAAAGAGTTTTAGAAGGCAGTTCCTACGCAAGATGTGAACAATCCAGTTACTCTTCCTTCGTTTTATTATTTGTAGGATGTTCCTTTCCTCCTTGTCTGTAAGTGACATTTCTTCTTTTTTCACGAGGTTGATCCAATTGATCTTCTGCAGCACCACGTCGGAAATCCTTGCGTCAATATCGATCATAATGCGCATCGGGACGAAATTTTTGGTGGAACCGAAACCTGCGTTTTAAGACCAGTATAGTTTGCCCCGTAAATTTCTACGATTTCCGAAATAATTGAAAGAATTTTAGCGCACGAGCCACACTAGATGTTTAGTGTGCAGTGTGCAGTGTGCAGTGTGCAGTGTGCGCACCAGACCTGCCACCACGCTTTCCACAGTGCATTATAAATGTGGTAGGCTCATATTTTGATATTTATGAAGTTCTAATGTCTTTATTATTATTATTATTATTATTATAGCATAATACACCCACTAAATCCAACAAAATTAAATACGCGTCTTTGTGTTCTACATTTAAAAATTTACGTATGAAGGATGATGAGGCAATGTGACGTCACACGTCAGGGCCCAAGTTATGCCATTGGTTTTCGGATTTAGCCCGGACTTTGTTTTTAGTTTGACACGCCTGGTATACGGATATTTTCCTAACTTGTTAACACTGCTAACACGATTCTTAAGTCAGTTACATCCACCTCCTCTCCACACCAACTTTCCCTCAAGGTTATCTTAATTTCATTCTAAGGACAATTATTCTTTCTGCTGTCACAGTTACAAACACAGCGCATTGCAGTCTGCTTGGTTTTTCTCTCCTAACAATACCAAGTGACTTGTCTAAACCAGTACATTTCTAGTTATATAATGTGATTATACCTAACGTGTTCGTTACTTCAACGTTCTTTTGTCTATTTCTTTACTGGGCGCTTTGTTTCCGAACACTTCTTTATGTAATTTCTCATTAGACACGGTCCGTGAAGCTGTGTAATGCGGCTGCGTACTCAAAGGGAGAAGATTTATAGTACTGAAAGATTAATTAATGCCATAATATTGACGGTTATAATTAATTTAACATTCATAGGTCCATGCATCGCTAATATAATTGCAGAGTACAACCAACAAGATGCAACGTTTCGAATTTATTTATTTATTTCTGTAAGACTCTAGCCAATACTGCTACCTGCTGCTAGTCTGGCCAGGCTAGCAGCAGGTAGCAGTATTGGTCTGACAAATACCTGACGCTGTATGTGCGGTTTTGAGCTCCCGATGATGGACGGAAAAACCGTCTGAAACATGTAGAGCGTCTTACGGAAATAAAGAAATTGTAAAAGTCGTATCTTGTTGGTTATACTCTGCGAATAGGTTATAATTATGATGTTTATTGGACCGTGCATCATTGTGATAACTGAAGAAAAAAAACCAACTGGATGCCACTTATTATTTTATTGTACTTCTTATAGGCTGAACATGTTTCGGGCACTACTATGCCCATCATCAGGAGCTCGCGACTGTGATGTTAATTATCATATTGGTCGTTTCGTTCTTGGTTTGCTGTATGTTGGAGTTTAGGTGCGGTTAGGCTGGAGTAGTGTCCGGGTTGCAGGCTAAAGCCAACGTGGTAATCAACATCATAGTCGCGAGCTCCTGATGATGGGCACAGTAGTGCCCGAAACATGTTGAGCCTATAAGAAGTACAATAAATATCAAGTGGCATCCAGTTGGTTTTTTATTCTTCAGATTATAATTAATATACATCGAGTTAATTATTTTGCGAAATATGGAATATCGAAAAAAATTCAAGTATGGAAACCTGAAGAAGAGAGACCCTTGGATATACAGGGTGTCCCAGGAGGAATGTGCCAGACTTCGGGAGGGTGTTCCTTATGTTAAAGTATACCGATATAACCCAAAACACCTATATCCAAAGTTGAACGGTTACGGAGATAATGACCAGA
>Ga0131853_10017971_pt1 | contig 12875 bp, 5 predicted proteins | sample TergutLab28metaG_FD_92764 | JGI IMG/M metagenome (GOLD analysis project Ga0131853, IMG submission 92764) | Labiotermes labralis P1 segment gut microbial communities from Petit-Saut dam, French Guiana - Lab288 P1 (version 2) (version 2) | ecosystem: Host-associated > Arthropoda: Insects >...
CTATGGTACCAGAGGTACCAGATGCGGAAAAGTTTGACTCCCCCATATTGTAGACACTCAATAATGAAAAGTCTAAACGTGCCGCGTTAGAACAATACACGGATTCAGAATAATAGAGAGTCATAAGTCAGCAGCGGTCAAATTGACCGCCTTGGCACTTCTAGTGTTAAGAAAATACTATTCCTATAGTGTCACTTATGTAATTTCAGTTGTGAAACATATCTCACTGCTGAAGTACCATACATGTAGGCCAACAATTTTTATTCTTTTTCATTTCCTAAACAGCTTGTTTCCCAACTCCTAAAGGGGTTTTGATGCTGTACTGAAGAGAAAATTTAATTCTTTATTAAAGTCCCAAGTCAGTCTCTTAAATTCAGCAATCTTGGACTCAAAATCGTAACAGATGAAGAAAGGATGTTACATCTCATAGCGAAATTAGAATGATTTCTGGCAAATCCATGGAACAGAGACCTTCTTCGGAAGCTAAAGTGGCTCTGCCAACCAGTTCCCTGCTCATTACGGAATCTGGTTCATTACCATGTTCTCAGTAGCCTACACAATGCTCCCTATCCTGAAGCATACAAATCCAGTCCATATGCTAACACCCTAATTCTTTAAAATACATTTTAATATTACCTTCCCCTCTAGGCCCAGGTTCTTCAAATGTATTCTTCTTTCAGATTTTCTTGTAAAATTTCTGTATGCATTATTTACTTCTCCTGTGTGTATGTGGCCCACCCATTTAATCTTCCTTAATTTGACCACTTTGACAGTACATGGTCAAGACTACAAATTGTGAGAATACTCATAATACAGGGTTATTTATAAGTCCGTGAAACATTTTAAAAATTCGCAACAAATAAACAAACTACCCAATGGATCATGGCAGTTCTAATGCTGATAGAGAGAGAAAGTCTCCAATTTTTTTTACATATTTCACAGATGCTCAATGTGTCCACCTTTGGTAATACGGCAGACATCTATGCAATAGTCCATCTTGTTCCACAGGCGTGTCAGCATATCACGGTCGACCAGAGCCACAGCAGCGGTGATATGGTTGCAAAAATCTGGAGATTAGTGGGGAGTGGAGGCACAAAGACAGTGTCCTTCACAAACCCTCAGAAGAAAAAGTTGCACGGGGTTTAATCCAGGGACTGGGGTGGCCACCGCATTAACGCGTCATCTTCTTTTCATGTGCGTCCTATCCACCTTTGTGGCAAGTTTCAATTGAGATACCCTCACACATCTTTGTAGTGAGCTGGAGAGCCGTCTTGTTGAAAGATGTAATCATTACTGTCTTCATTCAACTGTGGCATCAGCCAGTGTTCTAACATGTTTCATGGACTTATGAATAACCCTGTATGATATTCTTCAGTGTCTACTTTTTCCTTATTAGGACATAATATTGTCCTGAGCACCATGTTCATCAGCACGTTTAGACACTACCCTTAATGTAAGAAATCACATTTCACACCCACACAAAGCAATATGTAAAATTACAGCCATGTATACTTAAGTTGTTAGGTACACTTTGAAAAGGCAAATGGTTCTGAACTGAATTTCAGCAAGTTATCACAGAAATTAATCTGTTCTTAATCCCTTCATAAACATAATATTGAATTGTAAGCATCCTGTAATCCTCTATTTTTATGAACATTAAACTCCACTTTAAAAAAGGCCTTTTGAAAATCCTAATGCCTAAATTCATTACACATGTAGTGTGAGATGTGTAACAAACAAGATATTTTTTAACGTACTTGTTGGCAACAGTTTGGATGCAATTATTTTTATTTATTTAATATTTCAGTTTTGAACCTGAAAACTTCTGGACCTGGAAGTTGACTGAAGAAGACTGAACTTGAGATTCAAGGAAAAAATGTTAAAAGGCTTTTCTAAACAGTGGAAGTTGTTACTACAGCAAAGACAAAATGAAGCTAAATGGTGTGGTGCTGATGTGCTGACATGTGTTTCACAGAAAGAATGTGCTTGATATTGTCACAGGTGCATGTAGCCCAATTTTTAAGGCATCAAATGTCATACCAGTTGAGTCTGCAGATGTTGGTGAAGCAACTTCACTACATCACCACCACCCTTGGCAATGATTCACTCTCTAGCATTTATTCACACAGTCAATAAAACTAAAAGTGAATCCTACAGTGTGAAGCAGATAGAAACAAATTAGGGAATGTGAGCACACTGGCACGCTTACTCTAGATTTTGAGGTGTAAATGCCACTTGTGATGCTCGTTTATCAACAACAACCAGAATCAATCCAACAGTTTTTGAGTGACAGGATAACATCACTTAAAAATTCCCTTTTTCATAATTACCTTGAAAATTTACTGTATGTAGAAGTGTATTTGGTATAAAATGTATTTCACTTTTCTGTGCAACTATTGTTTGAAACATATTTTCTTGGATAAATATTGAGCAAGTTATACGTTCAAGGTGTATGCATAAATGCAAGTAGGTCTTCGTGTGATATGTCTATTGCTGTTGTCTGATTTTAACCAAAAACCGAATGTGTAAAAAAAAATGCTGTTTAATCACACAATATTATATTGAATGAAAATCCATTCGGCAGTTCTTACTGCAGACACACCAAACAACAAATAGCTTACTTTGCTGAACATGTGACAATGAAATAGCAAACTATCAATTCACACAATTTAGCTAACAATGATATAATTCTGCCATAACAGAATGAAGTGTAAGAATAAGTTTTGCTTTGACATTCTTTTTGCTTTTTCCGCTAGAATGAATGAACTCTATAGATTTAATCCACATGTGGAACAGTTTACATTACAGGATGTGCAATTTCTTCAGCATTAATTTATTTAAAATTACAGGCTAATATTCCTTTCAAGAAACCAGAATATCATTTAGAATCTAATGATTAAGTATCAACTATTCATGTTTGTTTTTATTTACCTACTTCACTTCCATTTCCCCAGTTTTAGATTTCTCTCCCTGCATTATATTTAGTTTATGAGGATCCTTCAGAAATGTAAAGTGGGTGTTTCAATGTATGAGTGTGTGATGGATATAATCAACAGACATCTTCATTCACATACAGCATACTGCATACAGATATATATATATATATATATATATATATACACACACACACACACACACACACACACACACATATATATATATATATATGTATATATATAATATTAATAATGTTAATGGAACCAGTATCTAAAAATTAATATTTAATGCTAGACTCACCAAAATATGGCATAGCTCGAAGCTCACTGTATGCACGCAGTATCAGCAGCAGTAAATATGCCATGTACACACCACACGCCACAAAGAAGAATACTTTGAAACTCTGTAAAATACATAAGAACATCTGGCCAATGTGTCACATGGAAATACCTTACATTAAAGGTTAAAATACTCTACTCTGTAAAAATTATAAAAATAAAAGTGATAATTATTTAATCTGTCTAGAAATTTACATCATTATCATCTCATAAGCCCACCACTGCACTGAATAATAAGCCAGTGTAATGAAGCTCACTTCTTCACAACCTACTTATCTAAGACCCATTTTAATATCACCCTCATCTGTAAAACTAGATCTGTGAGTCTTCTCCTTACTGAGGTTACCAAGGAAATGCCGGAGAGCAATGGCTCTTTCTTCTATGTGTGCTACATGTTGTGCCCCATTACATCATTCTTGGTTAACTCACCCTAACAATATCAGCTACAAATTGTAAATTGGGCAAATGCAATTTGAGGGTGGATGATACCATAATGACAAAAAAACTCTCATCACAAGGAGTTTACAACACATAGAAATTTTGTTTTTCATAATCATTTGTGTTTTATTTATTTAATAGCACCTTGACTACAAAGGTTACGTGGCTATGTTGAAGACAGAGTCCACATTTACGCTATTTTCTTAATATATTAGTGAGAAATGAAATATTTTCCAGTCATATTGTGTTGTTTCTCCAACCGACATTCAGTAAAATCATTTGTAATTTCAAATACGTGAATAAGCATTTAAAATATTTCTTAATTAGTAACTGCATGTACAGAGAGGTTTACTATGGCACTTATCAGCAGCCAGCCTGAGTTACTTGCATCAAAGTTTCTTGTATCCAGTTTATAGCTGTATGTTGGATCTTGTAGTTCATTGAACTTCTGCCATGTTGCCATAGTAATAGCGGATATCCACAGCATCCCAACAATTAGAAGTTTGGGCAGATAGAAAGTCAATATATGGCGCTCATTCTATGAACAAATGAACGTATATCACAGTTATGAATATAATGAGCATGTGAACTTATACATAAGTTCATGCATGTATACACACATGTGACAAACAGGTTCATACAAGTGGATGACTCTTTTTTTCAAGCCTTTTAGGCACGTTTGCATAAGCCACAAAAAGTGCCTATTAGTTTCGTTATGTCTGTCTCTCTGACTATCCAACATTCAACTGCCATAAAAGTGCTCTCCCTGAGTGAAATGGTATCAGGATGTTAGGATAGCTGAGGAGGTAGGAATATTATGAAGTGCTTTTACCTCAACAACAAAACTAAATAGGATGCACTGTTGCTTTCCCATGCCAATGCAGTAGGTTGTTGACAGCGGCATACCTAAATCTACAATACAAAATAGGGTTACCATATAAACATCACAAGAAAAAAGGATACTTCCCACTTACCGGCCATAAAAGAGGGGATATGTAAGAAAAAAAGAGGTTTAAAATTCAAAATTTTATTAAATGGAAAATTAGCATTGTAATTTCAAAGAAAATATACAAAATTAAAAATGACATCCCTATTTGTATACAATGTGTTGTATAGTGTGTAGTCAGTTGCCAGTTTTCTAGTCATCTTCCTTCTTATAAACCCTCTCTTATTTTATTTTCTGTTGTACTCTATTATGATCTGTTCTTGACTCACTCATGCAACCAAGCACAAAGACAAAATGAGTCACAATATTGTCAACGCTTTTTGGGACATCCTGAAGTCAACTGCTTAATTCACACTAACTTTCCAACTTGTTTGTCTTTAGCTCCTTCCCTTCATCTTTTTTCTGAATTCCTTTCCCAACACATTTAATTGTCTGTCCTACAGCCATTCCCCATTCCATATCCTAGTGGTGGCAGAAGATACTTTAGGGTCTTCCTGTGTCCTAGTGACTACAAGAGACGCAATAGCTGAGGAGAGTTATGTTACTGATCAGGTTACTGCATTGTGTCACACTAATGAGATACACATTTTTGTGAGGGAGGAGGGAGGGGGGGAGAAAGGGGGATTTGAAATTTAAATGCCCTTTTGGAAACACAAAGCATCCTGATAATTATACATGATGGCATCTTTTTATTCCACATGGCATTAGAAGATAAAAACCCAGAAAAAAAAACATTTCTAATGATGACCCAATATACAGAAGAGTGGGTGAGAGATTATCCAATACTCTTTTCCTCATACAAAGTTTCTGGTCCCTCCTTATAAGCTTAATAACAAATTTAATTAGTTTATGTTCATAATATTCTAGATTTACTGCTCCTAAATGATATACTGTAATGACCATCAGTATGAAATTACTAACTGAAAGACTCTGGTAGCAGAATTAAAGCTGACCAAATGTGGAAGTAGAAACCAAAAGCTGCTTAACACATCAGAAATGAAAGCTTGCAGCTCGACACAATTCATTAGTCTCATAACCTTATAACCTGTCTCCATCATACACATTTTAATGCCATCCTCCCATCTCATCTTTCTTGCAGTTGCATTTCAGGAGCTCTTGATGTGACAATTACATAGCATGTCATAACATAATTGAATTCAAATAATTAAACTGCTTATAGCAAGATGATAATTGTAATCATAATTTAAATAACATTTTTTGGAAATGTGTTACAAAGTTAGTCTTCTAGCAAAATATTTTTTTCCAAATAGAGGTAAAATAAATATAAATACAGAACACAACTTGTCACAGACTCACTAAGTATTTACACACTCTAAAATGCATCTCACAACTTGCCTGACGCAAACCATGGTAGACACACAACCAGAAGAGAAGAAGAGCACACAGAAATGAGGCTTGAAATAATGCATCTAGCATTCCTGGCAGCCAGGAGTTGATCAGGAACATCATTGGAAAGATTGGATCTGAAATCAGAAAATAAGTTGGTTCTGAAGATTCAAGTTCTCAGGGATGTTATCAATGTCCCTAGAATTATAGCTCCTGAGATTTATAAGAGTCATAGTGTTTTCATCTGTGAAAAATGTATTGTGTTAAATTTATTAATGTCACTGTGCGTAACAAAGGAGGAAAGGTTTGATCAAACTTCCACACTCTATTCTGTTTATCAGTTGGCCTCAAATAAACTTGCTCAAAAATTTTTATTTCACTATGATTGCAAGGCGCTGCAAATCCAAAACTAGTGTTGGGAAATATATGATCTGATTGTTATTATTATTCCATAACGGAGTAACTAACATCCATAGATGGATTAACACTAAATGACATTCACTTCACATATGTTCCTACATTGACAATTACGCTGAAATATCAGTTTTATAATTGACACTGAAGGAGCCTGTTTACAAACTGAATCATTTGCAAACACCAGCGTTATACTGTAAATAATAACTAGCACCTGTTTTCAACATAAGTCCACTGCAGGCAACTGTTTAACATTCTATTATCAATATTATCAAGGCAACTTTAGAGATGGGAAAAGCATTAGCATCGTTCGAAGACTGAACAAGTTGGCTCAGGCCTTGACATGACTGGCTTCTATTTCAGAGGTGAAGAGTTAGAATAATGGCCACTACACTGGTTATCCTGACAGCGGATTTTAATGTGTTGCCCATTCCCATCCGATGAACGCTGGTATATTACCTTGGAATAGCTCAGAACTTCTTCCACCTGAATCCTATCAAGTTCACAAACATGAACATCCTATCACATTTTTATACTAAATAACACCTGCACTGACTGCAGTGTTGTTAAATAACATATAATTCGTACATTCACCATTCAGTATGTGGTCTAGGTATTTTGCATGCTGATAGACGAATCACTGAACATGACATGTTACGTCTTCAAGTAACTGCAACACCGTGTTGTAACACCAGAAAAACATACATATTTCAGCTTGCTATGCTGCAATGAAATCATCCTGTACACAGTACCATAAAACCTTAAAGCAATTTGACTCACCATTGTACAGCAGCAGTAAAGGCAGAAGAACAGACATCCACTTTTGCTCAATGGACCAGTCATACACAGCAAATTTACGCAAGGAATGTACAAACCAACACTGAAAAACAAACCACAATGAAGGAAATTTATTGCACGTTCTATATGCACAATTCTGATCTTACAGTATGTAATTCAGAAAGTATGAGACACATATGCACATTAAATTACTTCACATAAAGGAAGAAAAATATATTATATCTAGAGTTTAGATGTGTGTGTGCAAATTTGCAGCTTACCGTTATGGCAAATGTGCTAAGAAGGAAGATAAACCGGAACCAAATTTCAACCTGGGTGAATGCCGGATTGTAGCTCTTAAACTGAAATGAAATATTAGTAAACTGTACAATTCTGGTAACGGGTAGAAGACGATTGATGTTACATGTATTACACTTACTGAATTTTATTACATTCTAGTTCTCTGTTATGTTGCATGGCTAATTGAAAATTCATCATTTCAAAGCAATAATTCATTCACTTTATTAAGAATTAATATTTTAGGCATGTACAACACACACACACACAGACTACGAATTCCTCCAAATACATTTAAAAAGTCTATGCATATAAGTTCATGAAAAAATGGACTTATCAGAAATAAATCAAAAGATGTTTTAAAAAATCATTAAAATTTGAGTTTGAGTATTTAGAAGTAATGGAATACTACAACCAATTCATACAGCAATATCCTCATGTAATGGTTGAATGGGAAAAGCAATTAATTTTAAATGCTTAACTCAGAAGAATATTAAATCATGACCACTTAACAGAAGGCTACTGATATTGAGATAGAAACTAAGCTCTACTTAAAGTAGCATCTTAAAAACGTACCTGAAGTGAGGGTTCATAATATCTGATTGGAATGAACGAAAAACTGAATTAATGTGCTCTGGTACTTGGCTGAATTTATGTGTGTTCCTTGCAGGACATGCATAAAATGAATATATATAGGGGGAGATGATAGCTGTCAATGCATCTCTGTCTGCATATTTCAACATAACTGTTGGGTGTTTGCTGAAATATTATAATGAAGCTCCTTAAATTGAAGGGCCATTTCAGTTTTTATAAAGACTGATCTCAAAGGCATGTAGGTCCACTTTCACAACAGAATAAATATATGTTAGCACAACATTATGTCTATTAGAAGGAAGTATCAATGAAAGTTGTGCGTATAAATAAGATAACAACTATATGGATAAATTTTTACCACATTTTAAATTATAGGTCCTTCAGAAGGTGCACAAAATGTATATGAACACGCTTTGTACTCTATTACAGATTGCACCCTTGAATTTTTTTTTATGTTGGTATATACAAAACTGCTGCATGTTAAGTGTAGCTTCTGTATATCTGAATTTGCTTGAATTGATTCAGTTTCACGAAATCCATGTTCACCTGAAGACATAAAACCTTCTATGTAAATAAATTTTCTATTTTTTAAATGCTTCTGTGTGAGTTTCTACCCTTTGATCTGCTGGATTATGGGCAGGGACTCTAAATGGAAAATGATAATCATATATGTTACATATTTTACTTTTAAAGAATTCAACATTTTATCCAGACAGACTGGTTCTCAGAAAAAATAACAATAATTATCCTGATCATCATTCAATGAACTAACTTCATAACAGATTTGTGATGTGTCCTTCATGACACATGATGCAATCTTTTATATTTACTCACATCAGACTTGTCTGTTAGTGAAAGATTTAAAATATGGCACTCCTAATATTCTGAAATATGACTTGAGCTCTGACAGGGGAGTTTCTACAGTAACTAGGCTACATGTTGGACAACAGAAGAGTCATAATATGATTCCAATCAGAGGCAAAACATCTTCCCCTTCTCCAAGGCATCCAGACTGATTCTGAGGCCCATACAGCCTCCTATTCCATGGTTACCAATGACTCTTTACCAGAGGTAAAGCAGCCAAAGCATGAAGCTGACCACTATCTGTGTCTAGTGCCAAGATCAAGAAGGACTGGATCTATACCTAAACTCCCCTTCATGGTATCCACAGGAATAAATGAACATGGGAGTTGATTATTTTAATTTAAGGCTTTGTGAAGACATACATGACATAATTACTTACAAAGAATGTAACTTCTACGATGTTATAGCGCTGATGGAAGCTTTCTAATCCATGGAAACGCACTGTCAACATATAGTGCGTGTAGTCAAGAAAACCAAGATGGAGAATCATAAATTCCTCACAAGACTGACGCTCACATATGAGGTGGCGGGTCCTGCAATGTGGAGTCCTGATTGTGATCTTAGCTGACATATTTAGTCACATCCATACTGTGGACATCATTTCCTAGAAGGGGTAATTTGGGTTTCTGTCAATACCAAAACTAACGCCAAGGTACAGGAGCAATCAATGGTTCTGCAGCTGCCCAAAGAATTTCCTGTTCTTACACGATGAACGGTCATCACTAATGCTACCTAAGGTTCTCACACTTCACTATCCTGAGTCGCTTCAATCCTGTCCACATGTTAACCTCCACTGCACTAAGAACACTGTACAATGAGATTTTATTTAAAAGACTCATATTATGAATACACAGCTGACTACCATGAGGTATTTTGTAGGTTTCCTCGATGAAATTTCCATGATAGCACCTGAAAATGTTTCAAAGTTGCTTAATTGTGCTTTCTTCTCTATTCACTGTTGTCATCTGACCAGATATCATTCAACACTATGCATCCTCACGAGTGGATATGGTATTACAATATAACTACCTAAGCAAACAAGCAAGCATAGAACTTTATCCTCTCAATTGTATCATTTCCTCAGGAGTCATATCATTCCAGAACTAGATGAAAAATGTAAAGCATTAAAACCTTTGACTGCTAATAAGTACTTCTGTTACCTCTGTCATGTACTTCTCTTAAGAACAAATAGTCTTTGGTTATAACTGCAGGAAGTACAAATATAAAGCCTCATTATCATTACACAACTCTTACTTTCACTTAACTAACTTTACAGCTTTTTTAATCTTAATGTTCACTTATTAAACAGAAAACATTATAAATCTCGGCCAGGTTATATGTTTTCCTGACTCAGTATAACAATTACAGCTATAGCAATATAAACCATGAAGTTTTGAGATCACAGCTCTATACAGTGAGGTTTTGAGATTGCAACAGAATATAAACTACATATATATATATATATATATATTTATTTATTTATTTATATATTCTTTTTTTCTTGTGTTCAACCTGATGATAGCCTTTTAGGCTGAAACGTGTATTTGAAAATAACAGAATATAATTGTTGTGCTCTGACTGGGTTTATTTTAATTCTAAGTACAAAAACCTTGCTTATTTAAAAACAACATGAAGTAAACTTAAGTGTAAAGTAAAAAGTGGTACTATATGTTATTTGAATTTGTTTATTAAATTACACTCTCATAAAATCAGATTACTCTGTGTTTATAAGCTGATTAATGCATAATGAGTTGTAAGGGATGTGAAAATTAACAGTTATAGCTAAATGCAAGAATTATCCTTGAAACAGCACAGATGGGCCACAGAAGTTGTGAAAAATATCAATAAAAATAGCCAGTCTTCAAGCACAAAAATTTGAACTCAGACTTCCTAAATAGGAAAAAGCAATGCAAACTACTTTCAGGTATTATTCTACATTTATTGATAATAATGTCATGAACTTTTCTTTCACCAGCTCCACAATGAACAGAAATTTTACTAATTTGATCCTGTTCATGTAACACTACACATTAATACTGTGGATGCAAATATAATTACTCTAAATGTGATCAGACACTATCTGAGTTGAAAAATACTGAAGTACGTCTGGAAAGAAAAATGTGGCATAAAGTTGTATATGAAAAACTGAGGTTAATGCAACTGTGGATGGTTAGATATTACTCAATCTTCCTTGCAGAAAATGAGAGTTACAAAAAAGGAACCTATCGACTAAACAGACAAGCAAACAAGATATGTACCTGTTATGTGCTCTATCGCTGTGCAGAACTGTCACTGGTTTGCGGTCTGCTGTTATACCATCAATGGAAACACTCACATGGAAAGTTTTATCAAAGCTTTCATCTGGAAATGAAGCAAGAAAAGGTAACAGAAATGTACTTTGACAAATGAGTTGTTCACGTAAACACAACTGCATATAGTGAATTGCAAAATTTACGAATTGCATCTTTTTTCCTGGAGTAAATTGGCCAGAGTGTGAATTTGATTTGCACATTCATCGAGCATAAACCTCCCCAGTCAACATATATATATAATACACAAAGACTGAATAGCGGGACAGGTTTACCATTTATAAATTATGATATATGTGGAGGGATTAATAGCTGTTTCCATTCAAAAAATGTGAGTCATCATTCCACTAAAAATCTCAACTTTCTAAAAACCTAAAGACCTACTATACATAATTTTTACTTAAAAATGTACTTGCTGTTGTGTAGAGGTGTGGAACTTGGCATCCCATTCTCAAGGAACAAAACTGATCACAAGTGTTAGCAAATACATATTTAGTAGTTATTGGACTTGCACTACATAAAATTTTGTAGAACTGGAAACACAAGTTTTATAAATAGGAGCTTCATAATTTGTAATCTTTACCTAATATTGTCACAGCAACTGGGAAAGGAGGTTAAAATTGGCAGAATAAATAAAACCTACAAGAAATAGATAGAGAATATTGACTGCAGAAACTTTCAAAAGAGACTACCTGAAAGGCATACATGCAAATGAAAGGCAATATTACATTTCTTCTTAGACCTGAAGAGGGCACACACGGATTAGGATATGGTTTTTGAGATTACAGTGATAAACTTTTGGGCTCCATAACAATGGATAATTCTTCTTATCAGCTGAATAACTCTCAGATTCTGAAGGAAACTATGTTGTGTTTACTGAGCATATTATTTCAGTTATGCTTCAAATGTGTTGGTAACTTATTCATGACAGGTATTCAGCAATGAATAAAGACACAGAATGTGATCTTATAATAAAAACCAATAAGATGCACTATCTCTCAACCTTATTTTGGTAAAGAACTCTACATGTTTCAGGCAGACTTACTGTCCATCATCAGCAGTCTTAATACGGTATTTACAGCAACTGGTATTTGCCATACTAGTTATGTTGACTGTGTGCTAGTGAGGTTGGGACCTCGCCAGCAGACGGTCAACATAACTAGTATGACAACTGCCAACTGCTGTGAATACAGTATTAAGACTGCTGATGATGGACAGTAAGTCTGTCTGAAACATGTAGAGTTCTTTACTAAAATAAAGTTGAGAAATAGGGAATCCTGTGGGCTTTTATTACAAGAATATATCACAATGCATAGTTCTCTGAATGTCAAATTCGGCAAAGAATGTGAATTTTCTCACCATCTTTGTTTCCAGTTGTGACTTTAGCAATGATCCAGAGCTGCTGGCTGTATGTTGACATTGTGGGTGTTGTCATTATGAATGGACCATTAGCTAAGTCACTTCCATTCTGTGTTGCTATGAGTACAGATGCCTTCTGCTCTGATGTGCTTGTGATTGGTGGACCTAGCACATCAAACCACAGAAGTAAGACATTTCAAAAACAATGACAAAGGAGAAGGAGGAAGAAGAAGCAGAAGAAGCAGCAGCAGCAGC
>Ga0131853_10017972_pt1 | contig 12875 bp, 8 predicted proteins | sample TergutLab28metaG_FD_92764 | JGI IMG/M metagenome (GOLD analysis project Ga0131853, IMG submission 92764) | Labiotermes labralis P1 segment gut microbial communities from Petit-Saut dam, French Guiana - Lab288 P1 (version 2) (version 2) | ecosystem: Host-associated > Arthropoda: Insects >...
CGGCGGCGTCCGGGGTGCTGGCGGTGGCGGCGACGGTGCCGTCCGGGCTGACCAGGTAGTAGGAGATGACGTTGTCCGCGCTGGTGTCGGCGGTACTGAAGCTGGCCGTGAGCTCGGACGCCCCGGACGGGACGTTGATCTTGTAGGCGTTGCCCTGGCCGACCTTTTCACCGCCCTGGGTACGGCCGACCGTGCTGGTGATCAGCGTCCGGAACGGCCCGCCGGCCGAGGGGATGACAGTGCGGCGCGCGATCGGCACCGACGTGACCGCCGGGCTGGCGGTCGAGGTGAACTGCACCGACTCGGGGCTGTCGCCCGGGCTGGCCGGGAAGGCGACCCGCAGCGGGACCGGCGCGCTCTGGTGTGCCGGGATGGTCACCGGGCCGGCCGCCCGGGACGTGGTCCAGTCCTGGCCCGACGCCTTGAACGACACCGTCCCGGTGTAGGTGCCCGGGGCGGTCGGCGGCAGCGCCAGGTCCTGGTCGACGCCGCCCCACAGGATGCGTGCCGTCCACTTGCCCGGCGCCGGATCCGAGACCTCGACGTGCTGGATGTTCGGGATCGACCCGGCCTTGGTGGCCGTGGGCAGGGCCCCGTCGTCGTAGGACTCCTGGACGAGCGCGCCGCTGGGGTTGAAGACCTGGAAGTACAGCCGGTTGGCGTTCGTCGCGTCCGGCCAGATCATGTCCAGGTCCAGCCGGCCGAGGTGCGACGGGACGGTGAAGCTGACCGGCCTGGCCGCGGTCGCGCCCGCCTCCGGCACCGGCTGGCCCGAGGCCGGGGCGCTGACCTGCTCGGTGGCCACCTTGCCCACACCGAATTCCGGCCCGAACGAGCGGTAGCTTCCCGTCACCTTCGCCGGCTTGCTGCTCGCGTTGTAGAGGCTGACGCTCTGGCTGGTGGTGCTCTTGCCCGTGCCCTGCAGGTCCAGCTGCGACGGCGTGGCGACCAGGCCGGCGTCGCTGTTGCCGCGGGACGGGGTGGCACCGGGCAGCTGCTGCGCGGCCCTGACGGCGGCGTAGACGTCCAGCAGCCCGGACCCCTGCTCGTCGGCGGGTGCGCCGGTGTCGGTCGCGGTGCTGGTCAGGAGGTCCTTGACCTGGGCCGGGGTCGGACTGGCGCCGCCGTGGGTGCCCCGGTAGGCGCCGATGACGTCGGCCGCGGCTCCGGAGATCAGCGGCGCCGACTCGCTCGTCCCGCGCATCGACTCGGTCGGGTAATTCGGCGGGCAGCCGCCCGAACCGTCCGCGCAGGCCGCCTCGGTGCCGAAATAGCCCGGGGCCGACAGGTCGACCAGCCGGTTGGTGTTGGCCGTGCCGCCCGACGACAGCGCGGCCATGTTGTTGGACACGTACGTGCTGTCGCCGTCGTCCATGGCCACCAGGCGGAAGTTGTCCACGGCCGCCGCGGCGATCACGTTCGGGTCCGACGCCGGCGCGTTGACGGTGCCGGACAGCCCGTTGTCGCCCGACGAGGCGACGACGGTGACGCCCGCGGCGACCGCCGCGTCGTCCACGTCGTAGAAGTACGCCGACGTCGGGCTGCCCGGGATGTACGGGACGCCGAAGGACTCGGAGATGACGTCCGCGCCCTGGGCGACCGCGTTGTCCACGCCCTCGACGACCTGCGACAGCTTCTGCACCGAGGAGTCGTAGGGCGTGCTGGACAGGTCGAGCAGGGACGCGCCGGGCGCGTCTCCCTTGATGTCGAAGGTGCAGTCCGACGGGATGGGGACCGTGGCGTTCGGCAGCGCGCCCGAGTACTGGTAGTCGACGGTGCCCTGCGCGGCGATGGACGAGGCGTCGCCGTAGAACTCGTCGTTGCTGTGATCGGCGGTGTAGTCCGGGGCATCGATGACGACGTGGGAACCGTCGGGCCGGGTGAAGTTGGGGTTGCCCGCCAGCTGGTTCATGCCTTCGTTCGCGACCACGACGCCGGTGCCGGTGGCGATCGAGTTGGCCTCGCCGGGCGCGCCCGGGTTGCCGTTCGACGCGTGGACGTCGGAGTCGGCTTCGCCCTCCTGCAGCGGCTTGCCGGGCCCGGCCGGGTTGAACGGGCAGGTGCTGTTCTTCGGGCTGCTGGTCTTCGCGACGTGGGACACCCGGGGGACATTCTGCGGGGTCGTCGGGCCGACCTGGACGTTCTCGTCCGGGATGACCTCCGCGACCGCCGGGTTGGCGCGCAGGGCGCTGACTTCGGAGGACGAGACCGTGGCGGCTACCGAGCTCGGGTAGGTGACTTGCGCGATGCCCGTGCCGTGGCTGGCCTTGATGCTGCTGACGACGGGGGCCTGCGCCTTCCGGGCGTCGGTCTTGAGCGTGCCCGCCTGGGTGTGCAGGTTCAGCCCGGGATGCTGGCTCTTCATCACCACGATTACCGCGCCGCCCTTGGCCGCGCCGTCGGGCGCCGGGGCCTGCGGTGATGATCCGTTCGTCTGGGCCAGAGCGGGCGCGAGGCCGGCGCCGCCGACGAGGGCGAGGACCGCCGCCGAGATGAGGCCGGCTCGGGCGAGGGGACGAGGATTCCGAAGTCGTGGCACGTTCAGGTCCCTTCCGTTCTGGCGAGTCCTGAACCTTGGCAGCGGGCATCCGGGTCACAGGAAGTTAGGTAATGCGAATATCCGTCCGTTACGGGATCACGTCAAGGAGTCATCACGGCGACCGTGGCCGCCGGTTAGTCCGATAGCAGTCGTCGTCGGCACCACTGGGGCGGTTGCTGTACTCACTGCTACATAGGGCAGACCGTAGGCTGCTGAGTGTCAATGACCCTTGATGCCTACTGCCTTGCGGCGCTTGATGCGCTCCTCAAAGCTTGGAGTTCACGGAGAGGAAATGAGTCAGATCGAAACAGATAAAAATGACGGCAAAGAACGTCAGGTGATCATTGATCAATATCGGGATTGGCTTATACCTGGAACTGTATTCAGCGGTGTGGCTGCTTCAATTTTTATCCTGGCGATTACTGCTAAGGGGCCGGGGTATATTTTTCTGGCGGTGCTAATCTGTTCATTTGCCTCGATGGGGATGTATGTGCTGGCTCTATTCTATGCTTTTACGAGGATCGAGTCGCTTGCGATACTTAGGGTGAAGGCAGTTCGGGAGCCGGGATTGTTGTACTTCTTGGCAGTGTTTGGAACTCTCCTCCTGTTCGTTAGCCTCGTTATTCTTGCATTCACGAAATCAACTCTTTTCGGTGCCTGTATTGCAGTAATTTTTGGGCTGTTCGTGCTCGTTTTCATTGTAATTATGCGATACGAGAGCCGAATGCCGGAAAATTAGATGCTCTCTGAGTGAGGGATCCGTCTTCGGTTTGACATCCCAACCAGCAGCGGGATGCTGGATGGGCTTCCAAGTCCGGCCGACCCGAGCGGACCGTGTGTTCCAAGGATCAGCAGGGCGCGGGGAGCGGGGGAGCCACCGCAGACCCGTTCGGGCGTCGAGGTATTAAGCCGTGCTCTTGACGGGCCGAGGGGGAGGGATGACGCTGCGATGGAGGCGGTATATCGCCCTGGATCGATGAGGTTCGCGGTTCGTCTGCCGCCGTCGCCAACGAAAGGCCTGAAGGCGATGCATATCAACGAGATCCGGTCCCGGCCTCCGCGCGTGCTGACCGAGGAGCAGCGGGAGTCCTACTTCGAGAACGGCTACCTGGTTCTCGAGAAGGTCATCGACGACGAGTGGCTGCGACGGCTGCGCGAGGTCACGGACGAGATGATCGACCGCAGCCGGACGGTGACCGTCTCGGACTCGGTGTTCGACATCGAGCCGGATCACACGGCCGCCGAACCGCGGCTGCGGCGGCTCTCCAGCCCGCCGGACCACCACCCCCTCTACTGGGAGTACGCCGCCCAGTCGGTCATGCCGGACATCGTGGCGGACCTGGTCGGCCCGAACGTCGCGTTCCACCACTCGAAGCTCAACTTCAAGTGGTCGAGAGGCGGCGCGGAGGTCAAGTGGCACCAGGACATCCAGTACTGGCCGCACACGAACTACAGTCCCCTGACCGTGGGCACCTATCTCTACGACTGCGACATGGAGCAGGGGCCGGTCGGCGTGATCCCGGGCAGCCACAAGGGCCCGCTCTACGACCTCTACGGGCCGAACGGCCAGTGGGCCGGCAGTCTTTCCGAGGGCGACGCCGCGGGGCTGCCCGCGGACAAGACGGTGTACTTCCCCGCCCCGGCCGGGTCGGTCACGATCCACAACTGCCGCATGGTGCACAGCTCACTGCGCAACGAGTCCGCCATCGCCCGGCCGCTCCTGCTCAACACCTACAGCGCCGCCGACGCGCTGCCCTACACGCCGAACCCGATCCCCAGCCGGTACTCGGGCACGGTCGTGCGCGGCGAGCGGCCTCGGTGGTCCCACACCGATCCGGACCCCTGCATCCTGCCGCCGGACTGGTCGAACGGCTACATCTCGCTGTTCGCCTACCAGCAGAACGAGGTTCCGGCCGGGTGACCCGGGCCGGCCGTTGACTCCCGGTGTTTCGCTGTGCCAAGAAGGGACGACGGACCGAATGGGATGAGGAACTGATCGATGGCCGTGCCCCGCCCGACAGCAGAAGACATCGCCGCGTTCGCCGCGCGCGAGCACTACGACCTGGGCCCGGAGGAGGTAACGGCGTTCACCGCCGCGGTGACGGGCGGTCTGGCGTCCTACGACGCGGTGGACGCGCTGTATGAAGAGCACGTCGCGGCCCTGGCCCGGATGGCCGCGTCCGCCCGCGAGTCGTCCGCTCCCGGCTCGAACCCTTACGGTGCCTGGCACGTCAAGACGCGGATCGAGCCGACTGGTTCCGGCGCTCTCGACGGCCTGCGCGTGGCGATCAAGGACAACATATCGGTGGCCGGGCTGCCGTTGATGAACGGCTCGCGGACCCTGGAGGGATACACGCCGCCGGCCGACGCCACGGTCGTGACGCGGGTCCTCGCCGCGGGCGGGACGATCATCGGCAAGACGGTCTGCGAGGACCTGTGCTTCTCCGGGTCCAGCTTCACCTCCGCGCCCGAGCCGGTGCGCAATCCGTGGGACCGCGGCCGGTCCGCGGGCGGGTCCTCGTCGGGAAACGCGGTCGCGCTCGCTGTCGGCGAGGCGGACGTGGCCGTCGGCGGAGACCAGGGCGGGTCGGTCCGGCTGCCCGCGTCCTACAGCGGGATCGTCGGGCACAAACCGACCTACGGCCTCGTGCCGTATACCGGGGCGTTCCCCATCGAGCGCACCGTGGACCACCTCGGCCCGATGGCCGCCGACGTAGCCCAGACGGCCCGTCTCCTGTCGGTGCTCGCCGGGCCGGACGGCCTCGACCCCCGCCAGGCCGGGGCCGCCGCCGCGCTGCCGCCGGAGAATCTCCTCGAGATCGTCGAGGCCGGAGCCGGCGGCCTGACCATCGGGCTGCTCACCGAGGGCTTCGCCGGCCCGGGCTCGTCTGATCCGAGGGTCGATGCCCTCGTCCGCGACGCCGCCCGGGGACTCGCGGGTGCCGCGGTCATCGACGTGTCCGTTCCCTGGCACTCCCGCGGCCTGGACATCTGGAACGTCATCACCACCGACGGCGGCGCCTACCAGATGCTGGCGGGCAACGGCTATGGCATGAACGTACCGGGCTTCTACGAACCGGAGATCATGTCCTATTTCGCCGAGGGCAAGGCGACCCGCGGCGCCGATCTGGCCGCCACGGTCAAGCTGGTCGGGCTGGCCGGATCGTGGGGCCTGGAAAAGCTCGGCGGCGCCACCTACGGCAAGGCGCACCGGCTCGCCCCGCTGCTGCGGAACGCCTACGACGCCGCGCTGGAACGATGCGACGTCCTCGTCATGCCGACCACGCCCACCACCGCGCTCGAACTGCTCCACCCCGGCGATGACCTGCCCGCCCTGCTCGGAAAGGCCCTGGGCATGGTCGGCAACACCGCGCCCTTCGACGTCAGCGGCCACCCGGCCACCAGCGTCCCGGCCGGCCTGGTCGACGGGCTTCCGGCCGGGCTGATGGTCGTGGCACCGCACGGCCGTGACGACCTCGCGCTGCGGGTCGCCCGCGCGGTAGAGCAGGCCCGCGGCCCGCTCGGCCCGCCCCGCGACCGGGTGGGAGGCGGGGCCTGGTCTCTCCGCCTACCACTCCCGGCCCGGCCGCCGTGACAGCCGATCTGCCCGGACCGGACGGCACCCTGCCGTTGCTGATCCTCGACCAGCGGCCCGAAATGGCCGTGCGCGGCGGCCCTGCCAAGCGGGTGGAACCTTCTGTCTCCGCCCTGCTGAGCATGGGCCTGGCTCTCGTGACCACGGTCAGCGAACAGCTCGCCCGGGCGGTGGACAGCGAGGCCGTGGCGCTGGCCCGGGCCCGGACGACCAGTCCCGAGCCCTGGGCGCTTTCGGCCGCCCCGGTCGCGGGGTGGCGGCTTGAGCTGTCCGCCACGCGGTCGGCACGCCTGACCGCCCCGGACGGGTCGACCATGTTCGGCGGGGAATGCGGCCAGCCTCCGCCGTGGCGCGAACTGATCGCCCGGACCGGCCGGTGCGCCGTGCTGATCGGCGCGATCGGCCTGTTCCCCCGCCCCGGTGAACGTCCCTTCACCCTGATCACCACGCTGCTGGACCAGGCCGCGCACGCCGGGGAACTGGCCGGGGGCCTGGTAGAATCCCGCTAGGGCGCCCCCTCAGACGAAGCCGCCGATCACGGCCGGGTCCAGCTCCGGGTGGTCGGTGTAGCCCGCGCGCAGCGATTCGGTCGCCGTCACCCAGTCCTCGTCCTCGCGGAGGATGACGCCGCCGGAACGCTGCGCGTACGACGCCGGGTTGTCCACGCCCGGCGGTGGCGTGCCCTCGGCTTCCAGGGCCTTCGCGGCGGCGATCAGCCGGCGGCGAGCCCGGATCACCATCGCGTCGCTGCTGCCCAGGTGCTCCAGGGACCGGTCGTAGACCGGCTCCATCGACTCGGTGATCGCCTGGTCCTGAACGTGGATACCGGAGATGCCGGAGTACTCCTCGTCCCGTTCCTGCGCGTCCCGGTCCATGAGGTAGTCGTTGTCCTCGTTGGCGACGAGGCGGAACCGGTCGAGCCAGCCGGTGCCGTTCGGCAGCACCTCGATCGGCTTGGGGCCGCCCCGGACGTCCTGGGGTATCTGCCGCTGCTTCGGCATCACCATGAACATCAGCATGTGCGTGTCGTCCATCGGCACCCAGGCGCGGGCTCCCTTGAGACTGCCGAGCAGCCCGGTGGGCGGCATCGTCCAGAACGGGAACATCCACTGCGCGATCCGCCAGTACACCTGGCCCGGTCCGGCCGGGCGGTAGGCCCCGTACATCGCTCCGTACGGGGTGTCCAGCACGGCGTACTTCGGCGCGCGGTCCGCCATGGTGTAGTAGCGGAACGTCCCGGGGATCTCGTCCTCGAGCCGGTCCTGGCCGTAGTGAAGGAACCCGATGTGCGCGGTGTCGACGTCGCCCTCGAGTCCCTGCAGCCAGTTGCACTCGCGCTGGTAGGCCACGGCCGTGACCTCGGAATCCGGCAGCTGCGTCGCCTCCAGGTCCGGCAGCGGCGGCGGCTCGGCCCGCGGACCCATGTACGTCCACACCAGGCCGCCGCGCTCCACGCACGGGTACGCCGGCGCGCGCACCCGGTCCTTGAACGTGGAGTCCGGCGGTTCGCTCGGCATGTCCACGCAGCGGCCCGTCACGTCGAACTTCCACCCGTGGTACACGCACCGCAGGCCGCACCCGGAGTTGCGGGCGAAGAACAGCGACGCGCCCCGGTGCGGGCAGAGATTCGCCAGCAGCCCCACCTGGCCTGAGGAGTCCCGGAAGCCGATCAGCTTCTCGCCGAGAAGCTTGACCCGCACGGGCGGGCAGTCCGGCCGCGGCAGTTCGGAGGACAGCATCGCCGGAACCCAGTACTGGCGCATCAGCGCGCCCATCGGGGTGCCGGGGCCGATCCGGGTGATGTACGCGTTGTCTTCGGGTCGCAGCATTATTCACTTAGCCTTCCGCGTGATGGCCCTCACATTCCGTCATATCGCCGATCGATGATTCCGGCAATGCGTGACATATTGGATGACGTGACGCGTGACGAATACCTGCGGGTGCCGTACGTGCTGGTAGTCGAGTCCGTCAAGACGCCGGACGGCGACTGGCGCAGGCGCGCCTCCTTCCCCGAACTGCCCGGGGCGAGCGCGGTGGCCGACTCGGCGATCGACGCGATGGACCGCGCCGACCAGCGCCGGGTGGAGATCATCCTGGAGCGGCTGGCCAGCGGAGGCATGATCCCCGTCCCGCGGCCGCCGCTCTGACTGTTCGCCCGCGGGGATGCCGTACCGTGGGCGCCGACGGCATCAGCTGGAGCGTAAGCGAGCGCGAGGAGCGAGGATGGGCGGGGCCGCCGGTAACCTGATCGAGGCAGCCGTCGTGGTCTGCGGGTTCGTCATCCACCTGCTGGTCGTGCTGCGCGCGATCACCCGGCCGAACCGGACGCCGGCCTCGCGGGTGGCCTGGATCGCGGCGATCATGTGCCTGCCGGTCCTCGGCGCCGTCGTCTATCCGTTTCTCGGCGAGACCAGCATCGGCCGCGACCGGGCCCATCGTCTCCGCGACGCGGACAGCCGCCTGGCGGCGCCGAGCGGGGCGGGCGCCAAGCCCGGCGAGCCGGACGCCGCGAGCGTCTCGGACCTGTGCCGCTCGATCAACGGCTTCGGCCCGACGCCGGGCAACCGCATCGAGCTGCTCGGCGACCCGGATGCTCCCCCGGGCGAGCCGACGCGCGACTGCGACGCCGCGATCAAGGGGCTGGTCGAGGCGTTCGACGCCGCGACCGAGCACATTCACCTCAGCTTCTACATCTGGCTCGACGACGACAACGGCGGCCGGGTCGCCGACGCGATCAGCGCGGCGGCGCGCCGGGGCGTGACCTGCCGGGTCATGGTCGACGCGCTCGGGTCGCGCGACTTCATCCGCGGCCCCCGCTGGCGCCAGCTGCGCGAGGCCGGCGTCCACCTGCTCGCCGCGCTGGAGGACGTCCCCCGCCTGGGCCGCTTCGCGGTGGGCCGGGTCGACCTGCGCAACCATCGCAAGCTAGTGGTCATCGACAACCGGGTCGCGTTCTGCGGCAGCCAGAACTGCGCCGACCCGGCGTTCCGCGTGAAGCCGAAGTACGCGCCCTGGATCGACATCCTGCTGCGCTGCGAAGGGCCGGTCGCGCGACAGGCGCAGCACCTGTTCCTCGCCACCTGGATCGCCGAGACCGGCGAGGACCTCTACAAGCTGCCCGCGGCGGCGCCGGAGCCCGAGCAGCACCGCGACGGCGTCGCCGCGCAGATGTTCGGCACCGGGCCGACCACGCTCGGCAACTCGATGTCCGATTCCTTCGTCAGCGCGCTGTACGCCGCCGAGCACGAGCTGATCATCACGACGCCCTACTTCGTGCCCGATGAGGCCCTGCTCCGGGCCCTGTGCGCCGCACCGCGCCGCGGCGTGACCACCACCCTGATCGTGCCCGCCCGCAACGACAACCCGCTCGTCGGCGCCGCCAGCCGCAGCACCTACCCGGACCTGCTCGCCTGCGGCGTGCGTCTCTTCGAGTACCCGCTGGGCCTGCTGCACACCAAGTCGCTCACGGCCGACAGGAGGATCGCTCTCGTCGGCTCGGCGAACATGGACCGGCGCAGCCTGGAACTCAACTTCGAGAACAACCTGCTCGTCCTCGACTCCGGTTTCACCGAGACCGTCCGTCAGCGGCAGCTCGGCTATCTCTCACAGTCCACGGCCGTCGAAGCCGGCACCATCGAGGCCCGGTCCTTCCGCACCCGGCTGGTCGACGACCTGGTCGGCATGGCCTCCCCGCTGCTCTGAACGGACCGCGGCGAAGGTAAGGGTTTTCTTCCCTTCCCGGTAGTCGCCGTCAGGGCCGCTGGCGGCGGATCCTTAAGAAATGCCTCACTTTGCACAGGTGGAGGACTTCCAGGAAGCCACCCAGTGGCAGTTTCCGCCGATGCGCATGACGGCGCCGAAAGACACGCCCTACCGCGCCGCGGCGGTCGACTCCGTCATCGGCCCGATGATGGCCATGAGAGTTTCCTGCAGCCGGACACGGCTGCGGCGCTCGCCTCCGATGATCAGCTCCGGCGATGAGCCCTACCTGAAGGTCATCCTGCACCGCCGGGGGACCCTGGTCGCGGCGCAGGACGACCGGCGGGTCCAGGTCAGTCCCGGCGGCCTGCTCGCCTTCGACACGAGCAGGCCCTACGAGCTGGCCGGCCTCGATCCCTGCGACCTCATCGTCATCGGGATGCCCCGGTCGATGGCAGGCCCGAGCGCCGACCTCATCAGCCGCCAGGCCGCCGTCCCGGTAGCAGCAGACCACGGTATCCGGTCCGTCATCGCGGCCTTCTTCAGCGGGCTGGCCCGTGAGAACGAGGAAGTCCACGGGCCGGGCGGGGCACGGCTCGCGGACGCGGCGGCGAGCCTGCTGATCACGGCGTTCAGCGGCCTGCCCCCTGAACGGGTCGAGTCGCCTACCGGCCTGGCGGAGCAGATCCTGTCCTACGCGCTGGCGAACCTGCACGATCCCGGGCTGTCAGCCGGGGCGGTCGCGCGCCGCTTCGGGATCTCGCTGCGCTATCTGCACGCCCTGATGCGTACCCAGGATGTCCGGTTCAGCGCGTGGGTGCGGTCGCAGCGGCTGAAGCGGATCCGCCAGGACCTGCTCGACCCCCGGCTGTCGAACTGGACCGTCGGCGCGGTCGCGGTTCGGTGGGGCATCCACGACCCCGCCCATCTCAGCCGGGCCCTGCGGGCCGAATTCGGCCACAGCGCCGCCGAGATCCGAGCCTCAGCCGCCGGCCGCTGATTACGGCCGGAGCAGCCGGTATGTCGTCCTCTCGGGCCGGCCTTCCTGGTCGTGGGAGCGAGTTCGCCCGCTTGCGTCAGTAGCCCGCTGAGCGGAGGGCGGCCACAATGGCGGCGAGGGGCAGGGCGGCCCGGTTGACCGGCGACCCTTTGGGGCCGGTCTCGGTCACCGTGATCACGGCGTCGCCGACCTGGATAAACGTGGTCTGCGTGGTGTAGGAATCCGCGTTCGGCCCGGTCAGGGTCTGGTTGATCACGCCTGACTGGTCGCCGAGCCCCAGCGGCGGGCCGATCGTGTTGCTGACGGCATACGGCAGGCCGTCCTTGTCCTTGTACGCGAAGTTCCGGCAGCGGCGTTCCACCGCTATGCCGGCGTCAAAGTCCCGGGCCCCGACACCGGAGGCGTAGACGCTCACGAAGATGTCCAGGCTGATCGACCGGTGCCCCGAGTAGTGCCGTTCGGTGTTGCCGATGGGGCCCGGGTAGAAATACGCCTTGCCCGCCTCCCGGTTGCCGCAGCTGACGCTGGCCATGTTGTCCGGGCCCGTGACCGGGGCGATTCTCCGGGAACCGGTGTCGCTGGACGCGGCGCGGTTGAGCGTGAAGCCAGGCGGCGCAGGTACCAGAGAACTGAGCTTGGTGCCGGTCAGCGGAACCGAGGGATGAGCGGAGGACTGGGCCGTCGGCGTGGCTTTTCTTCCTGAGGTCCGCGTATTGTGCCTGGCCGCAGCAGTCGTGTCATGCGAGCAGCCTGCAGTCGCGACGATGAGGATGCTGGCGAGTACCCCGGCGGCCTTCATGCGACGCGTCAGGCGCGGACTCGCAGGCTTGGCGAACAGGGAGAGGCCATGGACCCGGGGCTGCACAAAGATAAACGATACTCACGAACGTGTGGTTCGGGAACGCCCTTTCTTGTGCATTTCGGGTGCGGTCAGGGTTGCAGATGCCCGACCGGACGGCTCGACTGCGGGCCCGAATAGGCGCGGATAGCGGCATTTCGGCGGCATACTTGCTGTCAGCGGAACGTTTCCGGTCGGGCGGACGGGAGGTCTGGGCCATGTTCCCTGAGGCTCCGCTCCCTGCTGCCGGGCAGCGTGTCCACGCAGACCGGGACGCGTACACGGCAGCCGGGGACATTCACGTTCACCAGGCCCCGCCGCCTGCGGGCCCGGGGCTGTCCAGACCCGCGGTGGCGGGGGACGTGCCGCAGGAGCCGACCGCGTTCCAGCCGCGGGAAGGGCTGGCGGAGGCGCTGGACCGCCAGCCCGAGAACCGGGTGCGGGTGGTGTTCGCGGTGACGGGCATCCGCGGAGTCGGCAAGACGCAGGCGGCAGCCGCGTACGCGCGGCGGCGGATGGCCGAAGGCTGGCGGCTGGTGGCATGGGTGGACGCCAGCAGCGAGGCGTCGCTGCTGGCCGGGCTGGCGCAGACGGCCGCGGCCGCGGGAATCGGCGACCCGGACGGTGACGCGCATCAGCTGGCGGCGGGGGTGCGGCGGCTGCTGGAGTCGGACGGGGAGCGGCGACTGGTGGTGTTCGACAACGCGGTCGACCTGGACGTGCTGCGCCAGTTCCTGCCGGCGGCCGGGGCGGCGCGGGTGATCGTGACCAGCAGCCGCCAGTCGGCGGCGGGCCTGGGGTCCCCGGTGCCGGTGGACGTTTTCGGCGAGCAGGAGGCTCTCGCGTTCCTGGCCGAGCGGACCGGCCTGGGAGACGAGGCGGGTGCCCGGGCGCTGGCGGCTGAGCTGGGATACCTGCCGCTGGGGCTGTCACAGGCGGCCGCGCTGATCGCGCGGGAGCGCCTGGACTACGGCACGTACCTGGGGCGGCTGCGGGCGCTGCCGGTAGCGGGCTACCTGGCCCGGGCGGAAGGAGACGCTTACCCGTACCGGCTGGCGGAGGCGGTCGAACTGTCCCTGCGGGCGGTGGAGGAGCATGACCTGTCAGGGGCGTGCGGGCGGCTGATGGGGCTGGTATCGGTCCTGGCCGAGACCGGGGTACCGCGCGCCTGGCTGCGCCCAGGCGACGCCGCCGCGGCCGCGGA
>Ga0131853_10017973_pt1 | contig 12875 bp, 14 predicted proteins | sample TergutLab28metaG_FD_92764 | JGI IMG/M metagenome (GOLD analysis project Ga0131853, IMG submission 92764) | Labiotermes labralis P1 segment gut microbial communities from Petit-Saut dam, French Guiana - Lab288 P1 (version 2) (version 2) | ecosystem: Host-associated > Arthropoda: Insects >...
TGACGCAGTCGGCAGCAGCCGACCCTACGCGGACAGTCAAGCCATGATCACAGCAGGGGCGGCAGTTAAGTGCAAAGCGGTCATCGATGTTCGGATCGTGTCACGATTTCATGCGAAATCTGCGGGTGGCCCGTCGCGCAACTTTGCAAACACTAGCGGTTGGCCCGGTTCACCCAGATTTCAGCGGAGCAGCAGCTGGTGGGTTCCCGACGTGTTCGAAGAGGCTCGAACGGTGTGCAAGTGCATACGACTTCCTGATGCCACGCAGGCGGCTGGCAGGTACGGCGTAATCTTGAGTGCTTTCAAGGCTGTCACACGTGACGGCCTGGCCGGCGCCCGCAATTTCCGGGTGCCGGCAACCCGCTTGTCGACGCACACACGTAGAAAGCCCGTCCTTAGCATTTCGACAAGGTCGTCTTTTCTGCCGCGTGGGCGTGAAGTTTCGGCGGCGTCGCGTTTCCGCCATGTTCTTCGAGGTACTTGCACGCAGCGATGATGTCTTGCCCCAGCAACTGAGCCACGTTGTGATTGACGTGCGGCCGGACCACGACACGCAGGCTTCGCACCTCTTCGGCGTTTGGCGGCATCGTGTACGCGGAGAGTACCCACCCTTTTTCGCGAACCTTGTTCGACACGTCAAACTCGTTGTACCTCGTGGCTTTTTTGTCGAGCGTGACCGCGACGACTGGAATGCGTTGCGTCTCGTTCATGATCGTGAAGTAGCCGCTTTCCACGAGCGTCTTGCGCAGAGCAATCGCATTGTCCAGCGTATGCTGCATGATCCGCCGGTAACCCTCAAATCCATGCCGGAGGAAGTTGTAATACTGCACAGCAATCTGGAAGCCATTGCGACTGAAGTTCAGTGTCGCCGTCGGCATTTCGCCGCCCAGATAGTTCACATAGAAAACGAGATCCTCGTTAAAGACCTTGCGTTCGCGGAAGATAACCCAGCCGAGCCCAGGTGGGACCAGACCGTACTTGTGCCCGGAAGCGTTGATCGACTGTACGCGCGGTAGCCGGAAGTCCCATTTGTAATCGGGGTACAGGAACGGATTCACGAAACCACCCGACGCTCCGTCGATATGCATTGGAATCGAGATGCCTGTTTTCTTCTCGTAGGCATCGAGCCAGTCATGGATGGCCTGGATGTCATCGTCCTCGCCGGTAAAGGTCTGTCCGGCGATGGCCACGACCGCAATGGTGTTCTCATCCACGTACTTGTCGAGCTCATCGGCGGTAAGTCGATAGTTGCCTGGCTTCAATGGCACGATTCGCGGTTCGACGTCAAAATAGCGCAGGAACTTCTTCCACACGATCTGGACGTTGCCACCCGTGACCATGTTGGGCCGGCTTGCGTCCTTGCCTTCCTTTTCCCGCTTCTGGCGCCAGTTCCACTTGTGGGCGAGGCCGGCCAGCATGCAGGCCTCGGACGAACCCACCGTTGCCGTGCCGTAGGGTTCGACGCCCGCGGGTCCATTCCATAACTGATGCAGCCACCTCACCATCCGCGTCTCCATCGCGAATAGCTGCGGATACATGTCGTGATCGATATAGTTCTTGAAGATGTTGCGCTTCGCCGCCTCTGCGGCTTCCGGCTCCGCCCATGTAGTGACGAATGAGGACATGTTCAACATCGGGTTGGCATCGGTCCACTCGGCGCTGATGACGACCGCAGCAGCTGCCCGTGCCGACATGCCGTCTTTCGGGAACTCCGCCTCGGGGATCGAGTAGTTGAACTCATCGTAGGGTGTGACTTTCTCGATTGGCGTGGCCATGTGAACTCCTTGAACGTGGAATGACGTCACCTGTTTGGGGAAATGTGCGCGCCTGCTAAGCCAAAATCATCACGATGACCATGCCCCAGATGGTTAGCAGCGTATTGCCGACTGCATAAGTCACGGTATAACCAAGGCCGGGGATCTGGCTTTTTGCAGCGTCGCAGACCATGCCCAGTGCCGCTGTCGTGGTTCTTGCACCGGCACATACGCCGAGCAGGATGGCTGGATGGAACCGGAACACGTACTTCGCGATCAGCATCCCGAGAATCAGTGGAAGGCTCGTCGCGAAGATGCCCCACAGAAAGAGGCTGACTCCGAGTTGCTGCAGACCCGCGACGAACCCTGGGCCTGCCGTGATCCCAACAACGGCAATGAACACATTCAATCCGACCGAGTTCATAAACCAGATGGTGGGTTCAGGAATGCGCCCAAAGGTTGGGTGAATCGCACGCAGCCAGCCGAATACAATGCCCGCGATCAGCGCTCCGCCGGCGGTGGAGAGCGTGATGGGCACGCCGGAAGCCTTGATGACGACCGCCCCCACCAGCGCACCGACGGTAATCGCCATGCCCACGAACGCGACATCCGTGACGGCCGTGGGCCGGTCGATGACCCCGAGCGCTTTCGCAGCTGCGGTCGTGTCCTGTGTACGGCCGACGATTGTTATCGTGTCGCCGCGATGCAGCTTGGTGTTCGGCAGAACCGGAATCTGCGTCTCGGTCGGGCCGCGCTTGATTTTCCTGAGGAAAACGCCCCGCGCCGCAGGCAACTTCGAGAGCTCCTGTAGCGTTTTGCCGTCAACCGCCTTGCTCGTCACATAAACGTCGACCCCCTCTGCGGGCACGGCCAGCAGTTCAGGGTCGTCGACCTCCTGCGCCTTCGTCGCGCGAACAGAAACGACCTGGCTGCCGTTGCTGGCACCTCCGTTCTTCGCCCCGAGCAGTGACACGAGCTGATCGCGGGGACCGGCGACGGCAATGACGTCGTCAGGCTGCAGAACGAAGTCCAGCGTTGCCTCCTGGATGGTGCCGCCGCGCCGGACGCGCTCGATAAACAGGCGCGTGCCTTCGGGCTCGAGCGCTTCCAGTTGGCTTACTGTTTTGCCGATGGCCAGACTGTCCGCGACGAGACGATAAGCACGCAACTCGTACCGGTGCCACGCCTGGCCTGCGCCGCCCAGTTCCTTTGCACCACCGAAACTCGCTTCGTATTCCTTGCACGCTGCAACGAGGTCGATACGCAGCAACTTGGGGCCAAGCGTGGCAAGCAAGATTGCAGATCCGACTGTGCCAAAGATGTAGGACACGGCATAGGCAGTTGGCATCGCATCCAGCAATGCTTTTGCTTGGTCGGCCGGTAACCCCAGCCGGTTGATTGCGTCCGTGGCAAGACCCATTGAAGCTGAGATAGTTTGCGAGCCGGCTAGGAGCCCAGCCGCCGTTCCGACGCTGTAACCTGCCAGCTTTGCGGCGACGATCGGCGCGGCGAGACACAGCACACATTGCACAACTGAGAACAGTGCCTGCGGCAGGCCGTCCTTGGCGATGCCACGCACGAACTGCGGTCCGACGCCATAGCCAACTGCAAAGAGGAACATCAAAAAGAACACCGACTTGACGTTCGGTGAGATGGTGATGTGGAGCTGCCCGACGGCGATGGCGGCTAGCAGCGTCGCTGTCACGGCGCCGAGGCTGAAACCCTTGTAGCTTTTGCCACCGACCCAGTAGCCGATTCCAAGTGAGAGAAATACGGCAATCTCAGGATAGTGTCGCAACGTTTCTGCTAGCCATGACATGATGGATCCTCGTCTTTGATTACTTCAGAAAACTGAGGAGTTCGTCCGATCTCATCTACCAGAGCAACGGTGATGATTTCGTGACAATTTAAAATTGAAAGGAATCCTATGTACATATAAGTTTTGCAAGGGTTCCACTCGCGCTTCGAAGTATGCGATCGTCCACGCGGCGCCAGTCGTGTCGCCGTTGCCAAGGTTGAAGGTCAAACCCGCGCTCGACAATGTTGGCCCGTTTGTTTGGCTGTGCAATGAGACTTTGGTCTTACAGTGAAATCGGCGCCGCAGCGTGAACCAGGACGCAGGTGCCAGCCCTCACGGCGGTTTCGCGGTGTTTGAGTCGCCGTCACGGCAGGGTACAAAGGACGCAGATAATGAATCCCTCAACGAAGGACTGGCGGCATCAGTGGGGCGGGCCGAGCAGGCGTCAGAGAGCCCCCCGCGCCGCTGCCATTGCCGGCATCGTATTTTCAGTCTTACTGATTACCAGCCTTCTGCTGCTGAGGCGTTCTGTTCCGGTCCTTCCTTTAGAGACGGGCCAGTGGCTTCGAGACAGATCGAGTATGGTCTCTGTTGCGGTCAACCTGGTGCCGTTCGCAGGCATTGCTCTGGTTCATTGGCGTGCTGCGTGATCGTCTCGGAAATCGCGAGGATCGCTTCTTTACCACGGTGTTCCTGGGGAGCGGCATCCTGTTCCTTAGGGCATCAGCAAGTCGAATGAGGTTCAGGATGGAAAGGTTGCGCTCTCCACGTTCGATCTTCCCCATATGACTGCGGTCGATTCCCGTCGCGGGGGCAAGGGCGCCAGATACGATGAAGTGATCTGAATTGCCTGGAGGGGGCTGCGCATGTCATGGCCCAGCATGCCGAGCAGCAGGTTATGGTTTTGCTCGATCTGCGCATCGAATGAGGTGACCGATTCGGCCAGGGCCTGATTGATCGCTTCATTGAAGCGAATGACATCATCAAACTCGAGCGCTTCCGGCGCGCAATCGTCCATCCGCAAGCGCAGCACGCTTGCACGCAGCGCGCGATATTCGGCGGCGCTGGTTGACAGTAAAGCCGGCGCGAGCCCTCAGAAAGCCATGCGTTCGCGCGGCTGTTTCGGTCACTCCGATCAGACCGGAGCCTTGGCCCCATGACTTTTCGAGTTGAGCCTCCCGGGTTTGCGGGGTTTGCAAGTCCGTTGCAACGGCGAGCAGCATTTGCTGTGCTTCTTCGCGTAGCTCGACAGATCCCATGTTTGCCGCCGCCGGTTCAAGGGTGGCGGCGAACCTCTCCCAGTGCGCGAGTATCGGCTCCATGTCTCGCACGATAAAGTCTGCGCGTCGCACGTCCGTGTCTCCAAACGGTAGATGGGCCGCTGCCGTGGGCAATCACCGTACCTATGTTATGCGCAAATTGGTGACGGACTTCAATCAAAGGAAGGCCGGTCGAGGGCGCACGTCGTCGTGTGGCCCGGCGGCCTGGTCGCGCGATCGCGGTGACGTGCCGCTAACTTGTGGGGCGGCATCGTCTATCGGAAGCGGCCGTTGGCGAGGTGCACTCGAACGTCCGAAGATGGGCCGGCTTGAGTCCGACGACCGAACGCGCCGATTGTCGCGGTGCGCGCGATGCAAAGGCACAAAGCGGACCCAATCCAGACTTTCGGTCATACACGTACAACGGCCCTTTTCTGCACCACAGCGGACAACCAAGGTGCGCTCGGTAAAGGCTGCGAGTGTCCGCAAGGTCCCTAATCTGGCTCGCCCCGCATCTTGTACGACGCAATTGTTTTGGAGATTCTGTGGTACAGAAGTTCCCACCTCTCCATCTCACCTTGCAGCAGTGCAAGCTCGTTTTTTTGCATCGCAGATGCAACGTGCAACCTATCCAAAAGCGCAACATATTGCCGATTCTGCTGCACCTGCAACTGGCGCAATTTAAGTTGCGCGCGAGCCTCTTCAAGCTGCTGAGTCGAAGAAGTCAAGGTACTCATGACGGTCCTGTCCGCTGGATTTCGAGTATTCCCCACCTGTGACGCTAGGCCTCGAACGCTAACACTTCGATGATTTCGCAGCAGAATATCAGGGAAAATTCTAGCCCGGCAGATAGTGCACTGTCCGAAAGCCGGCAATTATGGACGCTCTAGCACTATAGGCTTGCCCCTGTCAGCGCCAGGTTACGGTTTCACACGCGGGAGTGACACCGAAAAGGTGGTCTCCGTCTCATCCGACCGCGTTTCGATGGCACCGTGGTGCGCCCTGGCGATCTCACTTGCGATATACAAACCCAATCCGAGACTACCCGATTTGTCGTCTTCATTCTGATGGTTTTGTCCTCGTTCCAGCGGATTGAAGATGCGGGCGAGCGTTGCGGGTTGGATCGCTGCGCCGCTGTTGCTGACGTCAATCCGGACATGCGTGGCATCACCCGTCATCATCACGCGCACGGGCGTGTCCGGTGCTCCGTACTTGATGGCATTGAGAACAAGATTTCCCAGTAGTTGCTGCAGGCGCCGGCTGTCCCAGACTCCCCGAAAATCACCCTTCACGTGCAACTCAATCTGTCTGTCGGGATGAATCGCACGCAACTCGTCCAGTTCTTCAGCGAGCACATCCGCCAGATTGATATGCGCAGGCGAGACGTTAATGCCCAGGCCCAGCCTTGTCCGGTTGAATTCCGTCAGATCGTCAAGCAATGCCTGCATCCGGGCACCGCTACGTATCAGGCAGCCGGCGGCCTTCGACACAGCTTCCCCGGCATTCAGTGCTGCCAGATACGATGAGGTCGCCTGAATCGCCTGGAGGGGGCTGCGCATGTCGTGCCCCAGCATGCCGAGCAGAAGGTTCCGGTTCTGCTCGATCTGCATATTGAACGAGGTGACCGATTCGGCAAGCGCCTGATCGATCGCCTCATTGAAACGGACGATGTCGTCAAGGTCAGGCGCTTGCAGCGCGCAGTCGTCCATCCACAGACGAAGCACGCTGGCGCGTAACGCCCGGTATTCGGCGGCGAGCTGGTTCAACGTGAAGCCGGCCCGCGCCCTCAGGAAACCATGCGTTCGTGAGGCTGATTCGGATGTCCCGACCGGCGTGGGCCCCTGATTTAACGACTTCTTGCGTTGGGCTTCTCTGGTCTGCGGGGTGCGCAGGTCTGCGGCTACGGCGTGCAGCATTTGCTCCGCCTCTTCGCGTAACTCCACCGATCCCATATCTGCCGACGCCGGCAGCAGGGTGGCTGCGAATACCTCCCATGCCGCGAGTATCCCCTCCATGTCTCGCTCGATAAAGTCCGCTAGCCGCATTTCCGCCTCTCCATACAGTCAATGGGCTGCTGCCGGGGTGGGATCAGCGCCTATGTTACGCGCATTCAATCAAGGCTTCCAATCGTAGGCGGCCACTCGCGTGGCGCAACTAAACGCCTCAAGACGGAACGGCGACGGATGGCTCGTCAGGCCTCCGTGGGTTTGTCCTGGTGCGACTCGCTGTTCGTCGTGCCTGCCACGGTTCGCAAGTCACACTTGTCGCTCGCGGGTGGCCAGGCGTGTATTACGCTCAATCGCGGTTAGCAGGAGCAGCAGGACCAGGAAGCCTGCCAGCGCGAGGAGTGTTCCCAGGGACGACCCAAGCTGTTCACTGCGGCTGTGCCCAGCCTGAATGGCGCTTTGCGCGGCTCCAATACGTTCAATCTTGACCCGTGCATACTGGTTCATGGCTGCTGCAACATAGCGCTCGCGATTGTCCCATTCCCACCCGGCGGCATGCTGTGCGGCACGCGCGACAACGTCGGACAACTCATTGAGGAACTGTTGGCGGTCAGCAAGCGGGACACTCGCCAGCCACGCCTCCAGTAGCGGCTGGCTTGCATTGTCCTGACCCAGCACAGCATGAAGTGGGGCGGGAATCAGGAATCCCGCGGCACCAGGAACGTTCGCCATGGGGTAACTGCCGTTCGCGCTGTCATTCGACAGGGCATCATTGGCCGCCTCCGAGCCCGGTATTGACGCAAGCACGTCGCTGGCGCTGACTGGTGGATCCGCTGTCACGCCAGCCATTCGTGGAACGGTGAGCGCAAACATCACAGCGATCATCGCCACGATGGCACCCACGAGGGCAATGAGGCACAACACATGTGCCATGCGCAGCAGGTGCCGCTCCAGTTTGTCCGCGATCTTCATGTCTACCCCGTCAATATCCTTACCTGCCTGTCGTCAGCGTTACCCGTCATGGCTCCCGCAGGTATCTTTCCGAAAGCGCTTCATAGAGCGGTGGCGCAAAGAGGCGCGAAACGCGACTCGCAATGAGCGCCGTGGCCATCAGCGAGATGACGAGCGCGTGCCCGTTGATCATCTCGATGACAATTACGAATGCCGTGATCGGGCTCTGCGTGACCGCCGCGAGATAGCCAACCATGCCGAGCGCGATGAGCATCGGGAGCTGCATCTGCGAGAACACCATGTGGATCGTGTTGCCGATACCGGCCCCGATCGCAAGCGACGGGGCAAACAGGCCGCCCGGCGCACCCGGCAGGTACGATCCCACCATCGAGACGATCTTCAGGAGCGGATAGGCCGCGCTGACATGCGCGCTGCCTTCGAGCATGCTGCGCGCTTCGGCATACCCGCTGCCGAATGTATGACCGTGTGACAGTACGCCCACGACCGCGATGGCCAGTCCGCACAAGGCACCGAACAGCACCGGTCGCTTCCCGCGCAGCTCGAACAGGGGTTTTGGCATCCAGCGCTTCGTGTTGAGCAGCAACCAGCAGAAGCACCCGCCCAGCGCGCCCGCGATCACTCCGATCAGCACGACGGCGATGCTGAGCCATTCCGGCAAGCCTAAACCTACGTCGATCGTACCGAAGTACACGTAGTTACCCTGAATACCGAGCGAGACGACGCCGGCGAAGATAATGGCCGTGATCAGCACGCCGCTCGTGCGCTGCTCGAAACTGCGCATGAGTTCCTCGATGGCGAACACCACGCCCGCGAGCGGCGCATTGAATGCCGCGGACAGGCCCGCGGCAGCGCCTGCGAGCGCGAGCCTGCGCTCCAGCACGCCCGGACGCATCGCCAGAAAACGCCGGGGGTAAAAGCGCCTCAGGCTGAACATTAGCGCGGCGCCAACATGAATGGTGGGTCCTTCACGGCCAATCGTGAATCCGCCGAGAATGGCCAGAAACGAGATAAAGATCTTCCCGACGAGAATGCGCAGCGTAAGGAGCCGCGGTCCGAGCGGATCGGGACCGTGCAGCACGGCGATCACCTGCGGGATGCCGCTGCCTTCCGAGCCATCGAAGAAGCGTCGGGTGAGCCAGACCGTGATGGCGCCCGTCGCGGGTGCGACAAGAAGCGGTAGCCAGAACCACTTGGCGGCATAGTGCTGGAACAGGCCGTAGCCGAAATCGATCAGCTTCGCGTAGAACACTGCGACGAGGCCCACAGCGATGGCCCCCAGCCAGAACACGCCATAGTGGAGCCACAACCGGTTGGCGCGCTGGAGCGTGCGACGGTCAAAAAAGATGGGGAATCGCATGAGGGTGCCGGGAAAATGCAATTTAAGGCACATTGTGACATAAACCGGCAACCCTCCTGTTACTACTTCCAGAACAGGTACGGGCGTGGCTAGCTGCCGGCTTCGTCGAACACCCAGCCGAACTCGCCATAGATCGCCTTGTGCTCCGCCGCCAGGTCGAGCAGAAATTTCTCGCCCATGGGCGTGAGATGGACCTGCACCTGGCGGCGGTCGGCCGGATCCGGTTTCCGCGTCACGAGCCCCGCCGATTCACAGCGCGAGACGAGCGCTGCCGTGCCGTTTGGCGCCGCCTGGAGTCGCTCCGCAAGTTCGCCGACGGTCGCCCATTGGCGATCGGGAAAGCCGCATACGTGCAGCAGCAACTGATACTGGAGCGTAGTGATGCCGGCGGCGTTGGCGATCTCTTCAGATGCGCGCAGAAACTTTCGCAGGTTGTACCGGAACCCCGACATCGCTTCGAGTTCGCGTTTGCCGGGAAGCGTGCGTCGGGTTAATTTACCTGAATTCATGTCCGTTTCTGCCTTTTTTGCAGGCTGTGCTGCACGGGTTGCCGCGCAAGAGGGGTTACTGTCCGTTGCGCCGCCGCCGCCGCCGCGGCGGTGGTGTGGCCTTCTGGGGAGGTTACCATGCACGTGGTTTTCGCCATCGGTCAAACCCTGAGGATGGCGTTCGCGATGCTCTGGAAATTGTTCTGGCCTCTCAGCCTCGGCTTCCTGTTTTCGACGGCAGTCGAAGTCATGGTTTCGCGCGCGCAGATGGCGAAGCTTCTTCCCGATGCCTCGGCGCGCTCCATCCTGCGGGCAAGCGTGCCTGGCGCGGTATCGTCGTCCCGCTCATACGTGACGTTTGCGATAGCGCGCTCGGTCGCGCGCAAGGGTGCTGACTTTGCCGCGGCGATGGCGTTCCAGGTCGCGGCGACTCGCGTCGACGTCGTCGATGACATGGGTTCGACCAACGTAGACGCCAGGCCTGCCGCCACACCGACGAAGCTCGCGCATCGCTGCGGCTTTAATTGAGCCGCAAATTGTCATTCATGTGTTACCAGACCAGGAGTGAGGGACCGCTAGCGGCCCGATAGTGGCTGCCGCTGTCGTCTGGATCTGGTAAAGGCGTCGGTGGATATCAATAGTGAAGAGCATCCGATCCGGGATGGTAAGCAGACGCCGGGACAAGCATTCGAAGTCACGCCGCGGCACGCCGATAGCCCATCCTCGTCGTGCTGTGTCAGTCCGCAGGAAGCGATTGCTGCAAACTGATGAGGTTCTGGGGAACCACGCGGATGAGTCCGCCGCGAGGACTGTCAATATCTGCGATGAGAGAAAGAGAGAGCGATACCGTGATGGGCAGCACAAACAGTAGTACGCGTCGCCCTGATTCGCCGCGCACACCGTATCCTTGCATGAGGTTGCTGAAGAACGCGATGGCGATCATGAGCGTCCATGCGGAAACGGGAATGCGATTGAGCCATGCCGCCTGCGTATAGCCCTGGGTGTTGATGACGTCGTTCATGCCGCCTACGACGAGCGCTGCAATCGGCGTGGGCTGCGCGATAGCGGCGTCCCGCACGCTCGCCCACAACTGGCCCTGTAGGTCAGCGGTCTTCCCGTTGATAATTTCCAGCTCGCGTGCGTCGCGCGTCTTGTAGTAATCAATGCGCAACTGCACGTAGTCACGCAGCAGTGCCTTGACTTTCGCGGCTCGTGGTTCGCCAAGCAGTTCCACGCGCAGGTACTGGGTGCCAATGGCGTTTGCTTCCTCTTCCTCGTAATTCTTGCGCTGATCGTAGCGACCCACTGCCATCGAGAGCGTGAAACCGATCAGGAGCGCGAGCAGGGTGAGAGTGGCTCCTTGAACGACGTTGTAATTCTCGCGCGCGTCGTCCGAAAGCGGGATGGCGCGTTGAAGGCCAATCGCACCGATCGCGGCCGCCGCGGAAAGCAGCACGATCAACGTGACAAATAGATACGCGGGATGATGTACTAGTTGCGTCATCTCGAATCCTCTAAGGGTGTTGTCCGGCGAGGCACGTGGACACACGGGGACGGTGCGGAATCGTTTCTGCAGCAATAGGGTGCGATGCAGGTGCAGGATATACGTAAGATTTGCAAGGTGCATTCAGCATGCGCTGGATACTCACGCTGTCGACCCGTGAAAACTTTCGACGACGAGGCCCGCGTTGAACTACTTTGCTTCCTGGTTGTTGGCCAGCTCTTTGCGTTCATTCGCGAGGGAGTCTGGTTGCGTACTGACCATCTGCTCGAATCGGCCCAGATCTGGCTAAGCTCGAACTCTGCTTAGTGCGACTGGATGGAACGTGCCAGGCCTCGTAGAGGCGTCGAGCGTGATTGCCCGGCGGGAGAGCGGGCATCCTTTTCCGAAGGATGATTCAGATTTGCACAGACCGGCAAGTTGCCGAAAGGCTCGAGCCTGGCCGCGATCCGCCGCGACCTGGTGCGGTTGCGCCGCCTGCTCACGCCGGAACCGGCCGCGCTCTTTCGACTCGTCAGCCGTCCGCCCGACTGGCTACGGGAAGAAGATGTGCAGTCGCTGCATCAGTGCGCGGAGCAGTTCTCGCTCGAACTGCGCGACACCGCCGCTCTCGAGGAACATATCCGGCTACTCCAGGCGGAGATCGACAGCAAGGTCGCCGAGCACACGAACCGAAGCGTCCTGATCCTGACGTCGGTTACGGTGATCGCGTTGCCGATTACCCTGATTTCGGGCCTCCTCGGCATGAATATCGGAGGGCTCCCGTTTAGCTCCAATGCGCATGGCTTCTGGGTTGTCTCGCCGATCGCGGTGCTGCTGACCTGCGTTTCCGCCTGGCTCATTGCCCGCCTGACGCGCGGCTGACGGCGCGCGAGGCTTCAGGCCTTCTGCGAAGGCAACTCGATACGACGATGGAGTATCTTGGGATCGGACCGAGGCGGGGCACCCCAGGCATTCAACTGACGAGTACGCCTGAACTGGTAAGCCGGGTTGCATCGGTCGGCATCGAACGCAGATCGTGGCGCAGCTTCCAATCAGGCAATGACCGGTTCGCTGAGGCGAACGGACGTTTGAATGTCCGCGCGAGCATGAAGGCGAAGGACTGAACATGGCAGGCTGCTGCCTGATGCGGTCGGCTAAAGTCGACTCAACTCCACCCTTCGGTGTTCCGTCCTGGGAGTGGCCGCTATCGTCGGATCAACAGACGTTTGGGCCGCGTCTAGTCTCTTCCCGCCAAAATGAAGCAATGCGCCAGGATGTCGATTTTTCCGTTCGTTGTTTTGGACAACTATACGTATCTGGACGGCACATCGACCGGAAAGGATTTTTGCAGAATTACAAACCGCGAGATATTGAAAACGCAAAGTAAACATCAGTTTGATGCTCTGCCACATCCAACTTCGGAGACACGCCATGCGAAACGCGCCGATCGAATTCGTCGCTTCCCGCCCTGACGTTTCCGCCCGTCCGGGCGCGAACAGGATTTACCACGAGATCCGTGTGTGCCGCTCATCAGCGGACTTCATACGCCTGCGGCCGGCTTGGGACGCACTCATCATCCACTGCCCGCCGGGCCTTGATTTTACGTACTGCGAAGTGGCGGCAGCCTTCGCATTCGCACGCGGCGAGACGGTCAGCGTAGCGCTGGTATACGAAAGCGCGGAGCTCGTCGCCCTCTGGCCGGTGATGATCGCACGACGGGGTGCATGCCGGGTTGCCTGTATGCTCGGCTGCGGCAACGACCAGGAGTACGGTGGGCCGCTCGTCGTCGATCCCACCGATACACGCTTCTATGCTGCA
>Ga0131853_10017975_pt1 | contig 12875 bp, 5 predicted proteins | sample TergutLab28metaG_FD_92764 | JGI IMG/M metagenome (GOLD analysis project Ga0131853, IMG submission 92764) | Labiotermes labralis P1 segment gut microbial communities from Petit-Saut dam, French Guiana - Lab288 P1 (version 2) (version 2) | ecosystem: Host-associated > Arthropoda: Insects >...
AAAGAGAAAACATGCACACTGATAGATGTGGCAATACCCGCAGACAGAAATGTTGTGCAAAAGGAAGCGGAAAAGAAGTTAAAATACAAGACTTTGTGTATAGAGATACAACGAATGTGGAACTTGAAATGTACGATTGTACCAGTAATAATTGGAGCCAATGGAATAGTAACGAGAAGCTTAAAGAAAATTTTGGAAACTGTACAAGGAAAACACTCGATAGATTCACTACAAAGGACAGCTATACTTGGAACAACACACATAATACGGAGAGTACTGCAATGTGAAGCTTGAAGCCTGAGCGGTGGGGATCACCGCTGGTTCAAGAGAAGTATCAGGAAGAAATGCCTGTGACAGGAGACATACATATCGTATAATAATAATAATAATAATAATAATAATAATAATAATACTAATGTGTCTCACTTTAGAGTATCATTGCACCGTCTCTTATGCCATGGTGTGCAAAGTAATTACAATTTTTTGGCTAGCGATGAAATAAATAATTCAAATTTTGGAATTGTGCTTCTAATAATACATAAATAAAAAAAACACCATACAACACCAATATGTATTTTTATTTTGATATATCCCTTATTCCGTGCTTTAATTAAATGCATACATGTTGAAGACAAAAAAACGAACTTTCGTTATATTGATGTACTTTTGTTGTGTTATGGTACCCAGCAGGTTGCGGCCAGTCCTGTGGCCATCTTCAGGGAGATTTCTTTGATAAGAAGAGTGCAATTGTAATTAAAATGTGTCTGAATTACTCCCCAGGCTTAAAAAGCATAAAATTTGGTTAAAATTCTCTGTTAAATTATAAAATACCGGAAGTTAAAATTATTTATAGTGCGTGCTGGGATGTATACAGCAGATACATGCGGTGAATTATAATCCAGGGTGTTGTGAGATGTGTAGTGTGGAGAGTGAACTTCTAGGAACACAACAGCGAATTTTAACCATAATTATATATTTTTCAATACTGTGGAGAGATTCAGATACATCACAATTAAAACTGTATTCTTGTTTTCAAAGAAATCACCCTGAAGATGACCACATGAGGGGCCAAAACATACTGGTAACCATACTTACTTACTTACTCCATGGTGAAGAGTCCTTCTTGAGAAGCTAACTGGTTTCCCCGCATTTCACGGAATCCGAAGGTTCATTATCGCACTCACAAACGTCCGCCACCTGTCTCTATCCTGGGCCAGCCCAATCCAGTCCATATACCCACATCCCACCTCCTGGAGATCCGTCCTAATATTATCCACCCATCTACGTCTAGGTCTCCCCATTGGTCTCTTTCCCTCCGGTTTCCCCACCAAGAACCTATACGCCCCCCTTTCCTCACCCATACGCGCCACATGCCCAGCCGATCTCATTCTTTTCGATTTTATCACTCGCACATTATTGGGTGAGGAGTACAAATCATTTAGCTCCTCGTTATGCAGTCACCTCCATTCCCCCCTTACCTCGTCCCTCCTAGATCCAAATATTCTCCTCAACACCTTTCCTCCCGCAATACTGGTAACCGTAACCATAACATAATGAAAATGTATTAATAAAATTGTTCATTTGCTCGTTTCAAAAACATTTTGTGTATTGTTATGAAAGCTACATTGTTTCCATCCTTAATATAATCATCAGACTCTTTGTAGAAGGACTTAAAATGTAGGTAAAAGCGCAATATACATATGTACTTTCTCGTGCGATAACAGGAAATTTCGATTTATTACAGTTGTATTTCAGCTTTTCTTTTATGCGCCTTCGTAAAATTGTGAAAAGCGACCATTAGCTTCGTCATGTCTGTCTGCCTGTCCGCATGGAACGACTCGACTCCAACAGGATGGATTTTTATGTCATTGGATATTTGTTTATTTTTTTCTAAATTCTTTTGGGAAAATTTCAAGTTTCTTTAATATCGGACAAGAAAAACGGGTACTTCACATGAAGAGCAATTTACATTTTTTATAATGTGTCTAAATCCTTTTCGAAAATCGTGCCATTTATCAGATAATGTGGAAAAACATTGTAGAGTTTGGCAGGCCACAGACAATATGAGGCATGCGCACTAAATTCTGGATACCTAAGGTTACAAAACACTCTCTCAGAATACGTAACACTTACTCTTTTCCACTGCAACAACGGACGCACAAACGCGTCTCAATATTATGTTGTACGCACATTGACTGCATTATTTATAAGATGTCTTCACTGTAGCTATTTTTACTTTTTAAATTTTTTTTATATTGCTAAGAGCGAAAAACACTTCCAATACATTGGGTCCGCTGATCACCTTAATCTAAAATTTTTGCCAAAAAATGAGCGTTCCAAACCGAATCATGTGAGAGGTGTAAGTATTCTTTATTTTGTTAAATTTTCTTTTTTATTCGAAAACGAATTTTAGCCAACACTGTAGAATATTTATTGTTTTCTTCAAGTTTTCTAAAGCGTGTTTAGTCACTTCCTCAGTATCGTACTAAATACGTTCATGCGTAAAATTTTGTCATCACTTTACTCGGTTATTAACATGCGTCGACGTATGATTCACGGGTCATTACATGGCGTCTGTGAAGGTACATTTTGGCACGTTGATGGAATTTGTGTCAAGTGAAAATAGAAAGAAACCCGAGTGTGTGAATGCAACAAAACGTAAAAACCTACAAACACTATACGAGGAAGAAAATGTGATTAAGTAAGAGGAGAATATGGTGTCGGTCATCTTGCTATTGGGGCTGGAGGAGGGAAGAAGGCGGAATTTTGAAGTGTTATTCTGGTAGAGCTTCAAATGAAGACTTGACAACCGGCAAGACGACGAAAAATGTGAAGAAGAAAAGGTGATTGAAGTTATATTTTTGTGGCTCAAGCAACAAAGACAGAAAATCCTACCAATCCCTGTACCTCTTCTTTTTCACAAGGTGTTTAGTGAAAGAGAAGCCGACTTCATTGAAAAGTTACGAGTTCAAGTATATCTGGAATATTGGAGAAAATTTATCAGCAAATATTGAAACGTTTCTGAAATTTAGATAAGATTATCAGTCCCTTATAAGTATGAACATGAACAGCTGTAAAATTTCGAAAAAATTGATTTTAAATGCTTTCTTAAAAATGTATGGTTTCCTGCAGAGAAGGATCATTCTGGCAATAAAATTAGGGAGGAAAGATTAAAGGGTTTGTGTGATTCAACACCTCAGGTTAAGAGAAAAGAACATTTGCTTTCGCTTTAAAATAAAAAAATTGGAATATTAAAAAATGCAGAGTCGAAAGCGAGCCGTTCAGGTATAATAATCAAAACAGTGCGTCTGTGAACATAAAAAATTTCAATTTTGGTTTTATTTTGAACTCGCCTTTTTAATAGAAAACTTTTGACAACAAAAACGGACAGGAAAGTACTTGTTGTCATCGATCATGCGTTTCCATCCTCATGGAACTGGAAAATTGTAGTGATTTTTCTACCATCGATTATTACCTAATTGAGCCAAATTATGGGCAAATCCATCACTGAATCAATAACGAAACATATCGGCCTACAATTCTTGAGGCACTTTCATATATTAATTGAGAAAGAAACTGGGGCAATGTTAACAAAATTTATAAAAAAAAAATGAAAGGCAGGTCGAAATTGGGGAAATTTTGACTAAAAATACTAGCGTAACTGTGGCGGAAACTGCTTGGAGGTTAGTAAAAATGAACTGAAGAAAACCCTGTAGACAAGCAATGGAAAAAATGCGAAAACCTTTTCGCTTATTGAAACCTTGCCTGGACGTGACAGCATGAAAATTAAGATGAAACGACGAATCAAGAGGAAGAACAAGAGCTGGCTATTAAGGACACAGTAGATATGTTGAGTTGTACTGTCAACAGCTATTTAAGGAGAAGAGAAATTTCACAGCAGGCGGTAAACTGAAGTCTACTGGACCACACTTGCATATGCTGCTGTTACGGACACACTGTTTCACAGGTGCTGGCTTGACCTTGCCGGAAAAGCAGGATAAGAAATTCGTGGCGGGGGGCGGGGAAGAACCAATCACTGGCTTCTTCAAAAAATTAATTGTCATTTATGAATTTACGTCATGCCTAATAGATTCTACTGTTTTTCTGTTTCAGATATTTTAAAAAATCGTCGATTTTATTCGCAGTTAAATTATAGAGTAATGTGTAGAGTTTATATTTTCTATTAACTTTTTCGTTGGTCTTCCTGACTATCCCATATTGTCGATCATCTGACCAACAGGTCTCTTAATCGAGTTTCTGTTTACTTCCAGTCGTGATAGTCAAATCTCTTGTTTACAGTTATGTTTTCCAGTAAGAGATAGGCAGAGCAACACAACTTTTATTGAGTGGTAAACAAACTCTATTTCTTTACAGCAATTAAACCATATCCTGGGCTTTCTAAACGGCCAATGTCAGACCACTATTATACAAAAATATAAATACATGAATTTATGCAAATAACAATGTTAAATAAAAACATTTTTGAACATTAGCTGTATACTAAAATTCACGAAAAAGAAAATTAGAAACAGAGTTCTCAAAGTAATTAAGAGACGACACACGCAGATAAATAAATTGTAGACTAATTAACCACAGGCGATGTGTAGACAAACCTTATATAGAAGTATAATATAGTTATTGTGTAATTTGAATGCAAGCTACGACATCTCACAGCTGAAGGAAAAAGGGGAATGAATATGTGTGTGTATTCGACGACTTACATTCTTATATCAATGGTCTTATAATGGCTCTGCAGAAAGCTGAATTTTGAACCTTATTTCCAAAATAAGAACGTTTACCAACAAATTAAAGCTGTGTTAGACTAATTAACTTTGACGCGAAAACCTATTCATAACAGAAACATACCCAGTATAACGTTTAGAATATAAATACTTGGTATCCATCAGCAGAAGTTGTACCCTTTCAAAGCTGAGTTCTATCAGTGATCCAAAAATACATTCTTTCCGAGTATCACTTCTACTCGCTGTAATTTTTTTCAATATTTTAGGAAATGGGAAGTGTACAACACAAAAAATATTAGGCATAAATAAAATGATATACCTGTACTCCTATGTATGGTTGGTATGTAAGAACACAGAAGGAAGTGGGAATTATATGTTTCAAAATACCATACCAACATTTACCTTCCAAGGTAGATTAAAACTGCAAAATACCTGTCCCAAAATTCTATGTCACCTGTCTCCGATTCGACTGAATGCCTTCCGCAATAACGTCTATATCGAAATTCGACACCAGACAGAGGAAGATATTTCCTTCTTCTCCAAATCGTCGTGACTGGATATAGGGCGCACTTAGCTTCCCATCACTGCAAACTTGGGGATATTTCCCCTGGAGTATAGCACCCAGGTCATGAGAAAACTACTCAATTCCTTCTAGTACCAAGGTTAGTAATGTCTGGGCCTATAATTTCATTGTCATATACGCCTTCATGGAGGGCACAAGAACAAAATACTCTTATTCCTAGGGCAAGTAGGTACTTACATTGATACCTCAGATTACTTTAGTGTTATTTTATGATTACACATTCAGAAGAAAGGATATTATATTTCTCAACAGTACACAGCATTTCGCTTTTGTGGTGGGTCACAGTGTATTTGCTATGAGGTAGAAACTGCATTTTAAAGTATCGTTCAAAGTAATTTGAAACTTCAACAAAACACTACTCCGATCTCCATTCCGTTCAACATGAAAAACTGGTCAACAGTTTCCCTAAATAACCCTGTGAACCTCTCACAGGTTACCAAAATCAGGGGAGGCATTCATATAGAGCCACAGCAATATTACGTTTTGTTAGTATACAAATATGACTTCCAAATATAACGGATTAAAAGTTGACAGGGCATCGTTAAACAAACAGAAATATCAATGCATGGAGTAATCATTGCGTAGTTACGAAAGCGATGGGTTTTTAAATTCGTGTATCTCAGTTATTGTGTGAATGATTTAATACGATAATTACTTTAGCAGTTCCGTAATGACTGCAGCAAGTAGTAAAAATTGTATTAATTGGAAAGCACCACTGACGTGGATTCTGTGGAAAAATAAACAGAATTACAGTAATAAAATTACTTTAATACCAAAAACCTATAATGTGTAAAAACAGCTGTAAACTCGAGGGGATGAATAAACAGTTTTTGTCGCTTTTTTAACTGCATACTCGTGCACGGAAATGCCATAGCGACCATAACAAAAACAAAATCGTGTACTGGATTTCTCTTGTTCACCTCTTCAACTAATAGTGAAGTTTCGGAGCACACATTGAAGGATGCTGTTCTGTAGCCTGGGGAAAAAATCTACGATTTAAGAGGAAAATTATCTCACTGAAAATCCGAGGATCATAAACAACCAACACGTGTCTTAGAAAAACGTTTTGCACTAGCAAAACAGCGAAAAAGAGGGTTGAATATATACATACCGGGTTGTTATATGTACCTCAAAGGCCACGTGTTTTTTATTCCTGTTATAAATAGAGAGGGATGTGGAAAAATAACAAAAGAAAATGCGAAAAGTAAGAACAGTACTGGGGTAAGCATTTCCTAATAAATCCCAGTAATTTGCCTGCTGTTTCCTAACACTCTTTCTTTTGTCCAATTTTTGTGAAAAATGTGTCTCTCAAGGAAATATGTATGTGTTAAATCTGTGGCATATCCGCTAAGTTTCGCATTGTCGCCATGTGTGTAATTCCTAACAAAAAAATATTTATAGATAATGTCTACATATTAGGCACTAAATCCGTCAATTTTTAATAACAAGAGTCAAGGATGATAATTTCTTAGTGTCAAATTTAAATGTTGTCACTTATTAAGTGTTGTATGAGCTTCTCATTAAATTATGCAATGCAGTAGAAATTATGGCTAACATCTGCATTAAAACCCATGTATTTAATACTCAGACTCTCGAATTCTCAAAAAGTGTGGGTTGGGGGATTTTATCTGTACAGTAAACATGGCCTTACGGTGGCCTATGCTAAGTTTGTATTAAGATTGCATGTGAATTGGCAGATCGTGCGAAGTATTACATTGCATGCGCAAGTGTGTAGATGACAAATAAGTTTAATTATTAATAGCACAAATGCAATCACATGGTGATGAAAATTGCAAAGAAACAAACAATAACATTAGCTCAATTAATTAATTAGTTGATCTCATTTGTGTGCAAAGCACAGTTAACAATGTAATTAAGAGAAGGAAAGTTTGGTAAAGCTACCACAAAAATATGCCGATTAAAATATTTAGTTTTCGGTCAATCAATATGTACGCATTTAATAGGACCTTTTAAAATCTTCGTGACGTAAATGATCAATATTACATACATAACTGTGAAGTTTGCTGACAGAAGCAATCCATGGGATATTATAGCAATCATTACTGAAATGAATGAAGAACCTACGCTCGTCATCCTTAATTTATTACATTAAGCACACTGCCCCAATTTAACACTTTGACAATGTAATAAAATGGGAACTCTATATAGCTGCGGCCTATAAGGACTAACCTAAGTAGAATACAAACAACAAATTAAGCTTCATCTAGAACACAAAACGAAAGAATGATCTCGAGTGTTTGAACCACAAACCGATATAGAGCAACACACTTACTGTTTATAACATTCTACATTTATTAACCGTTTAAATCCCAGTGGGAAATATATCGATCTCCTTCTGTAATATTAAGAAACTCTCGCTTTTTCAGTCAGTGTATTATCTGCGTATTTTGTATGAAGTTCACAACACAGAGTACCGTTTTCCAAATAACTTCAACCATTAACAGGTTGTTCTTCAAGTATGTATACCCAGAGTGTTTATATTGGGAGCTAGAAACTGAAATTTGCGGAAGTCAGTCTTCAGCGGACTAAAGCGTTTGTGAACAAACATGTAGCTTAGCAACTGATCCGATTTCTCGGTCACATCGCGTTTGAATACAGGCAAATGGCATATATGTTACTCTGGACATAAAAGAAAATGTAGGGAATATCGGTTAGTTAAAATTGTTGTCAGGAAATAATTTAAAATAATTCCCAGTAAAAATTGAAGATCGTGCTTTTTTAAATTGATTTTTGAAAGTAAAAATGATCAAGTAGCAAGCAGAGCAAAATATTTACAAAATATCAAGAAGCAAGGAAGGCAAAGTATGCACAAACGATCAACGATCACGTAGAGCACAAAATATCAAGAAGCACATAAGACAAAGTATTCACAAAAGAGCAAGAATCAGGTACAGCAAATTATCCACAAAATATAAACAAGCAAGTACAGCAAAATATTCGCAAAATATCCAGAAGCATGCAGGGCAAAGTATTGAAAAAATCCAACCTTAACTTTAATACTAAAAATGGAAAAACACATTTTGAGGCCTATTTGTAACTAGGAGACAGTCGGTGACAAAGAGTGAAGACAATGAATTATCATAATCAGAAAATTCACTAAAAATTCTTGAACGAAAAATGCCTTTCAACGCAGGCGTCTCCATTGCACAATATCAGAAAGTATCAATTCAATACAAAAAAATTTAAAAATATATATTATCCAATATATGTATATATATATATCATAAAGATAACAAAAGAATATCTTACCTTGTTGTTTCTTCAGTACAAATGACGCTTCACCTGCCAGTGAGTACTTCCAAAACGAACACCTGTCGCTAACTTAACGTAATTTTCCGCCGGCTTATTATCGACGTCGATGCGAAGACGTCCGCTACAGTCGGAGGCCTTAAGCCGACTGAACTCTACGGTCGTCGTGACGCTGCTTCCAGCGAGTAGAGTTGTATGGCACGGACCAGGCAACTTCGCGCGCACGTACACTCATCATGGATCTGACGCGGAAAATAATAGCCTACAGTGGCTTCGGCCCCGTGACTCCGTGAGAATAACTATGTTTATAAAAGACCTTTTTCTTGTACCTGGTGTAAATACGTTTATTAAGGAGAAAAATCGTGATATATGTTTTGTGACGAATATTCGTAAACTTGATAAAGTTTCGTATACATATTTGGTAAAGACTGCAGTCAAAAAGAAATATATTTTTCATAGGTGTACATTAGAAACAAAATTATCTTAAGTTTCAGAAAAATTTCTTAATTTTGTAGTCTTATTTACTACAAACAAATAAAAAAATTATTATTAATTTTTATAGTGATCAAAGGCTAGGGAACTTTGTGAACTTGTAGCACAAATGGAAAGATAGAAATTAATGACTTATAGCCAAAGACATCATGGGAAGAAACAACTTGGAGCATCTGTCTTTCATGGGAGGATAAAACCGAAATGCGAGATTCGAGAATTCCAGAGCTGTGTTTGAGAAGGTTCCTGAAGTCTGGAATGTGCAGCCGCCTATTTTGGTGCAAGCATATTGAGGTGTCAAAGAAGTCTTTTGACTCCATCATCAGAATAGAAACTGTTGCCTCCATCAGTCGGGTACATTATACGTTATATTCTGATGATGGAGGAAGCATATTCCTCTAACGTCAATTGCCTCCTTCTTCAATCTACAGTTCAAGATGAAGAAGGAAGAAACATGTTCTTCCGCAAGTTTGATTTCCAACGACAAAGCCACAAGTTGTCGCAGACTCGTAAGAACGCAACCTGAAAATACACGTCCCAGAAAATTCCCAGTTTACACGAAACATTGTGTAAAGCCTTCGAATCGATAAATGTTGCTTAATTGTGTAAGAGTTCAATTTTAATATGACAATGAACAATATGGCTAATGTATGAGGCACTGCCAGATAATCACCGCAAATAGCAGATAGTGCCAATTCAGTCTGATGAACCGAATTTAAGCACCTGCTGAGCCTTCACCACGCACGAGTTCATAACTTGAACAGTAACCGCATGATCAACTTGCATCGTGCCCATTTGTGGGAACAGTCACATCTGGGACTCTACAACGATAGTTCTCCACTACCGCCTGTTAAGGTCCTGATATGAGCCAGGCCCTTAACAATTCACAGCTAATTGCGACGGGAAAACTGTTAATTAATTTACAGCTAATTTGCAAAATGAGACAAAACTTTAGAACATGAACGTTCTCTATGTCAGTGCTGGCATGTGTGCCTCAATTTCTACTAACATTTCGACTACTTAGCGGTTACAGAGTCAGTGAAAGTCAACACAGCAATGGCTATATTAAAAACATAACACCTACAAACGCTTTCGGTAAAGTATAAATCATTGAGACATTTTAATTTGTGTTCTGTCATACTGTATCTTGCACGAAACGTACATCTTTACAACTCGAGATTTATGTTAGATCAGGTGGTGAACTGATGTGGCTAATTTAATACTATAACTAGATAAGGATTGCGCAACTGGGGTAAGGTTCCAGATTACAGATTTTTTTTTGCACCAATTTTTTCGGAAGGAATCTTAAAACCTACCCAAACTCCGAATCCATCGGGATGTTTGCCTGTTTTTCCAGAGAAAAATCAACGACGCGTGGTTACAAGTCACCACCATCCAGTGCAAGAACCAAGAATGTAAACAGAAATACATGCATTCTTCTATTAATTTTTTAATTTAATGCCTAGTTAAGCATTGGGACAATTTTATTCTATCAATTTTATTACACTTCGTAGCCTTAGCTACAAAAACTCTTTCACAAAGACATGTGAAATTCGATGTAACCTAACGAGTGTCGTGTGTCAATAAGAAGATATATACACAGAACATCTACGAGTTTTATACGAAACTGCATTCTATGTGTACGTAGTGGTTTGTTGCAAACACTTCATAACGAGTGACACCGTACGTAACATATCGTTCTCCTAGTATATTATAAAATTACAGTTAATTTCCTGAGATGACTGAGAATTGATCTCAGAATAAAGTATCAAAAAGCAAGCAGAGTTTTGAGAAAACTCAGAGCATGATAAGCCCACCAATAGAAAAATTGATTTGGAGATGGATATGACTTCGTGGCCTGCACAGGGCTAAATTTAACTTCACACCACAACTCATAAGCCTGTCATTACTGTAGTACTAATTTTCAATATTAGATAATACACTTATAAATTTAGGGATCATCATTCCATTGTGTTGACCAAATTAGTTATCAAGTATGAGAACTGAATAACACAAATTTAAGTATTATACATTTGTATATTTATTAAACTACTACACTTTTCAGCCAAATTTTGCGGCCATCATCATGTAGTCTACAAAATCATACAGAGAAAGTATGATCTAGGAAGAATTTCATGTTACAAACAGTGAATATGTTATTATAAAACTAAGCTAGTATTCCAAAATTGAATAATAATTAATATAAAATAGTATTTTAAAATAGATAATTATTTGAAATAAGTATAAAACAAATTTACGCTTTTGAATTCTCCTGTTATTTTGGAGTATTATATGTTTTATACACCCTGTGTTGATAATGAAAGTCGGTCTGCTCTAAGACGTATTGGTGTGTAGCGAATGTAGGTTACTTAACAGCAGGGATGTTTGTATCTCGTGAGTGTTGTAAGTTGCCTGGTAGAGGTCTTTGCGTCGGGCTAGTCACTCATCCATAGGAGTCCTACCGACTGTGGTGTGTCTGAGTGTGATCATGAATCCTTGACAATGAGGAGGCCTTGGGAAACTAGAGCTGTTGCGCCATGGTAAATAAAATTATGTTGTTCCTTGTAATATACATAGTGTTGTATCTTCTTTGTTTTAATTTTTCTGTGCTTTAAATATGCTGTTATTTAAGTACGCTCTATTATCACAATAGATATGTATATAACCGCCGAGCAAGATGGCGTAAAGGTGACGCCTTTCACTTGTATTTGTGAGGTACGAGTTTCGAACATCCGATATGCTGAGAAGTTGTTCATGTTATCTTCATTCCCTTCAGATAAAGGGTGGAATAAGAACTGAAACGGTCCCACTATCGCTTCCTTCATGACTTTAATTCATCACTTACCAAGCACCATACCACGGACAATAGTATTTCATACTGTCATCCGTGGTATGGTTTTTATCCATCTTACGATACTGCCACAGTGTCGCGAAACAAACCGCAAAAAACGTACATAACTAAACAGTCGTCAAAATAAACATAAGTTTTTTATAACTTACAGTCCATTTACAAACCCAACTAGTTTCGAAGTTTTAAAGTTATTCATTGCGTGCATTCTGGATCAATTTTTCTTCTATTACACCACAAATGCACCACATCAAGCATATAAAAATAGTCAAGAAATTACTCCAGCATATTTCAGTAAAAATATAAAATCGTCAAGGAAGAGAGTTTGCCAATGTTAACAGCCAGTACAAATGGAATTTGTAATGTTTCATAACCTGTGGTAGTAGATACATTTGTGCCTTCTGAACTCATGAAGTAAACATTAAAATGTAGTCCAGAACGTTTCTTATCCGGTAGAAAAAAGTTTATACATAATAAAATTGCAATCGTAGTAGTTAGCTATTAGGTTCATCTAGCTGTAGCCTTATATATTGAAGCATCTGGTGGGATTCTGAGCCAAGTAAAACTACCGTGTGCTGAAGCTGTGTAGTGTAGACTATACAGTACACAATTGGCTGCTGTACATTATACAATACTATATTACACCACACTACACTACACACACACACACAAACACACTACACTAGACACGCACACACACACACACACACTACACTACACACACACTACACACACACACACACACACACTACACACACACCCACACCCACACCCACACACACACACACACACACACACACACATACACACACAAGTTAATGTGTGCATTTGCATGTAGGCCTATATATGAGTATCCTTCCGATATCCGAATTCATCCTAACCTAAAACATACATGCCTAAACATTAATACATATACAGGCCTCTATCTGCTTCTGTGTGTGTG
>Ga0131853_10017978_pt1 | contig 12874 bp, 9 predicted proteins | sample TergutLab28metaG_FD_92764 | JGI IMG/M metagenome (GOLD analysis project Ga0131853, IMG submission 92764) | Labiotermes labralis P1 segment gut microbial communities from Petit-Saut dam, French Guiana - Lab288 P1 (version 2) (version 2) | ecosystem: Host-associated > Arthropoda: Insects >...
GACTCCCCATAAACTGCCACCATGCGTTCAAGTATCTCCTTTGGCTTCTTACCTTCTTTAGTAAGAAATTTTATAACTGATCTTTGCTCCAAATTGAGCAGTTTCTTAGAAACCTCACACACAAGTTCACTTGACATGCTGTCACTCTGCAGTTAGAATCGCACTGAGCTGAGGCTGCATATGTGACACCTCAAGACATGTCCCAACATGCACAGACTTGTTTCAATCCGCTCATTGCCTTCTTGCCTGCTTAGGTAGATAAATTATTGAACACTCCTCGTATATGATATAAATACAGGCTTCACACTAGGTATGCTTTTTTAAGTGTGTTACATAACAATGGTGCAAGCTGCTATGGCTATGTAGCACTGGTGATGTATTAATGAATGAATGAGTCTGGAGCATTGTTGGAATGCTACTGGTGGGGAACACGTAAGTTCTTGCAGAAAAACTTGTCCCAGTGCCACTTTGTCTACCAAAAATCCAACATACACTGGCCTGGGATTGAGGGTGGGCTTCCATGGTTTGAGGCTTGCAACCTCAGCCATGGCATGGTCACTTCATACTACAGAATGATGATGACAACGACGACGACGATGACAACAACAACAGCAGCAGCAACAACAACAACAACAACCGGAACACTCAGCTACTGGCATGAGATTAATCTAGAAAGGAGTGATAATTACTGCACAAACTTTATTCCAGTCTTCATAAATGTCAACAAAAAGGAGGTTCCTGCATAATATGCAATGTAGTATCTGGGACATGAGGCCTGCAGTGTTGTTTCACACTGCATTCTCGACAAATGATCAGAAGTGAATCATAAGTGATAGTACTTAAAAAATCACCAGTCATGCCTAAACCATAATTTAATGCAGTTTTAAATTTTAAGCTAGTTGATTAATATTTATAGGACATTTTCAGACACAAAAAATTATGCAACACATAAAGGGAAAACAAATGAAACATCTGGCTACTGAAAGAATGTACAGGTAGACATAGTAATGCAAACAAGCAGATGGTATTCAAAGTTTTACACAGCTATGTGTGTGACAAAAGTTATTTTTACATTTTCTATCATAACAGTGAATGCTGCTGATAATATAAGCCTCAATTCGATTCCTGTTTCAGCCACCGTTTTTCTATTATTTTTTTCTGGGGCCATGTATACTATTCACTATTGACCGGCTCATTTCTGTCACACGAAAGAAAGCTGAGATTCCTGTTGTGAGAGCCGAACTTCTCCCATCCAGTAAGTAATCGCTCTGTGATACTGTTATTGCTACAGTACTTCATATACACCACTCACTTCGCAATAAAAATAAACTTTCTGATTTTACAGTGCAGCAAAATTTCAACAGAATAAAGGGCTTAGAAATGTATGAGTTGATTAGTCTGTACTGCAGTATACAACACTTTTACTCATTCAGTTTGGTATAATACTTAACAGCATTCTGCACTAAATCCAGCTTAACTTACCTTCTTAACCGGAAAAGCTGGTAATTTCATATGAAGGTCTTGCAAGGTTAAGTACTCTATGCACAACCTAAGCACTGAACACAGACAAGCACAAGTGTGTCACAGGTAATCACTCAATGTATGTCTATTGACAGTGCATCAGGTGTAAAAAATGCCACTCCAGAACCACTCCTTAAATCATTAAATGATCCATAAATGTAAGAAATACAGTAATGATGTATGTAAGCAGGAAGAAAAGTTTACCAGTGTATCCTATGAACACTTTGAATGCTTTCAGTAAAAGATACACAGGGAATTCACGTGTTTAAAAGCCCTCTTTCTTTCCTTCTTTCTTGTAAACTATACATATGTTTATTGATATATTTATTTATTTATTTATTTACATATCATTTACTTAATTATGCTGTCAGTACCCTGGAATCTGTAGCATGGAATTATGGGATGATCAGTTAATCAACGAATGGTACGGATACGTATAGGAGGGGCCATGATTTAATTGTAGGCACTAACCTGGCATTTACCTGAAGAGGCTGGGGAAAATCATGAGAAACATCAATTGGGGTAGCCAGTCTCTTGGCTGACATGCACACTGTCACCTTCTTGAGATTTTTATATGTAGAGTATAACCAACAAACAATTTTAATGTTTGTGCAGATGTTACATTTTTGGAGTTCAAGAAGCCGATCAACTTTGAATATAAGTCTGGGCAATGGGTGCGTGTGGCTTGCCCCACCCTGAACAGAAGTGAATATCATCCATTTACATTATCATCAGCACCCCATGAGAAGAATCTCACAGTGCATATTCGAGCAGTTGGACCCTGGACAACAAACATTCGCAGTCTGTATGACCCAAGTCTGCTACGTGAAAAGCCACTTCCTAAGGTATGAAACAATACCGCACTACACACATAAAGCATACCATGTGAGACTTGTTGTTCTCACAGCAGTGCCGCTTAAGATTCACATCTTTTGACTGGTAACTAGTCACCAATATTCCCAAGGACATTAACGCTGATAACCATTTACCAACTGAATCTTCATAAAGCATTGTGTACTAGTCCAGGAGGAAAACCTGATGTGTGTCTATGACAGAAATATAAATGAACATTCACCAATTCATAAAATTGATAAAATAAGCAATTACATAAGCTTTTGGAGGGCCTTCTGAATCTAAAATCACATGCAATTTACATGACATGAAAATATAAAACATATGTTGGTACATTACTGACAATAACCACAAAGGTTGGAAAGCAAAGTCAGTATAGTGACTAAGCTACAGGCTGTACATCCAAAGAATCAGGGTCAATTCCTGGCAAGGACAAGTGATTTGTCTCTCTTCCAAAGTTTTCTGACACGCTCTGGAGCCCAATCAACCTCCCACTCACTGGGTACTGGGGGATATTTCCTCTTGAGTATAGTGGCTAGGACATGAAGCTGACCACTCACCCCCATCTAATTGCCAAGGGTATGAAAGAGTGGGCCTGTACTTCCACTCCACCATATATCTTCATGGCATGCAATGGTACAAGTTTATCTCTATCCTACTGACATTAACTTAACATACAGTTTACAATCTTTCCCTCTTTCACCTTCTCTCCAAATTAATTTAGAGGGCAAGAACAAGCCAAGAATCCATCAAGTGAATTCCACATCCATAAATTCCAGACAGTCAAACATGCAGAAATTCACTTCCAGTAATTTTAAGTGGAATCTTACTACGCAAAGAAATATATGTTCTTTAAAACACATACAGTACTTCAGGTGGGCCAGGTAGCTCAGTCGGTATAACGACTGACTACGGGCTGGACGGTCCGGGATCGAATCCCAGTGGGAGCGAGATTTTCCACCTATCCAGACCAGCCCTGGGGGCCACCCAACCTCCTGTAAAACGGGTACTGGGTCTTTCCCGGGTGTAAAGTGCGGCCGGGGCGTGCTGCTGATCACTCACCCCCTTCTAGTGCCACGGTCATGGAATAGTAGAGCTATACCTCTACCCACCCTCTGGGTCACACCAGGCCTGTAACAGGACCACTTTACTTTTACTTTACTTTTACTTCAGTGCTTCAGAGTTGTTAAATATAATGTACGATCTCCTTTGCAGATTCATCTTGATGGTCCTTATGGCGAAGGGCATCAAGATTGGTATCAATATGATGTAGCCGTATTGGTTGGCGGGGGCATTGGAGTCACTCCCTTTGCTTCAATACTAAAGGATATTGTCTTCCAAGCTAATACAAAACAGCAAGCTGTCCGTAAGAAGGTATGTTGACTGCTGTGTCACACAGTGTGGTAAACGAGAACAAAAGACACATCATAAAGTAATTTATAAACGTGCTGCAAACAGCACCAAAAATAACCTAATTAACAGAAACACAGTTCCCAACAACTTAAAAAATGGACTTCAATGAAGAACAGACAATGTTAATCTTAGAGAACTCATGAAAATATCCCTTGTCACAACTGGAACCAGAAGGAGCCATAGACTTGAAAAGGTCCCTAAAGTGATTCCACATACCCATCCCCAACCACTTCAAAATACTGATAATCCATTATGTTGAATGACTCTGGTGGGAGAGAGTTCATGTCATTCTTCTAAATGTTACATACTTGAGTTCCCAGATTTTACATTTGAGGTTACTTTACATATAAGCTTGTTGAAGGGAAAGTGCTGGACTAACCCTGTGGTAGAACAGGCCAAAGACACTGCTGTTACCACCAAAGTGGACAAAATCCTTAGTTATTACAACTGAGTTTACATCTTCACACACTATTTACCTAAGGGCATTTTAATAACTTTCCTAATCCTGTGGTCTACCAAATAGCTACTTTCTGGCACTTTGCTCACCAAAATTCCATACAAACTGCTTCTTTCTCCCACTTTAGCAACCAAAGAAAATGCCATTAACAGGGCCAAGGCAGAAAGCCTGGATGAACTATTGTTTCTAAGGCAACATAACGAATTACCGTATTTCAAGATAATTGTGTAACCTAACAGACATTCCTGGAACAAGAAGACAAGTCATGAAATGAAATGTGTTAAATGAGGTGCTTAAAATCCATACATGACTCACTGTTCAATTTGGTGATGTTACAGACGGGCAATGTCATGGAAAAATTTACCGTAACATCTCAACCTTGTTTTCATAATTTCACAGGTCTATTTTCTATGGGTCACAAAGACTCAGAAGCACTTCGAATGGCTGGTGGATATACTTCGAGAACTGGAGAATAAGGACACAGGAAGAGTTGTTTCTGTTCATATCTTCATCACTCAATTCTATGAAAAGTTTGACCTGAGGACCATTCTATTGGTAACTACTTCACTACAACTATGAAAGCAGAACCAAAAGGTTCAACACTGTTAGCACCAAAGCCCAACACTGAACATAATCCTCGGCTACTTCCATCCTCTCTGTATCATCAGAATCAAACTCTCTTCCAAGATAAAACTCAAAGTAATTCTTCCATTTCCTTCTCCATTCCAAATGGACATTAAACTACACTTACTACTATCACTCCTTAAAAATCCTGATGTGTATAAAACTCTTCAGGAGGTTCTGAGTTGTTAATATACAGTATATTTCTTTCAGTACATCTGTGAGCGCCATTTTCAGCGCTTGTGTGATAAATCTCTATTAACTGGGCTGAAAGCAGTCACTCATTTTGGAAGACCTAATTTCACACAGTTCTTGAAGTCAGTTCAGGCAGTACATCCAAAGGTATGTACGAAATAACACAACCAATGCATGGTCTGTGTAATATTCAGTTTTAACAGTATAGTAGAACTCAACTTATCCAAATGCTGGTTATCCAGATTGGCTTGACCCTTCGGGTAAATTTGTCCAGAATGCTACAAAAATAACTTGCCTTGAAATTACCAGTTATCCAATCAAGTACAGTATAGTGTTATGGCTTCTAGAACTTCATATCAGGCGTGGCTGACAGGTTTAGATCCAGGTACATACCATAAATAGGAACAGACAAAATTCAAACTGCCAATGTAGCCTACTTTCAAAGACAAATCCAATTACCTGGATTTTCCTCATTTCTGGATGGCTTGCCATCCCCATGAATCCAGGTAAGTGGAGTTCTACCGTAATTATGTGCTATTATATAGCAAATATACATTAACACAATTTTAGCACCCTTCTTAGGTAATGAATCAAGGTGCGTGAATTTCTTTGCAGAAACCTTTATCAGGTTACAAGGAATTGATATCCCTTCCATAACTGGCCAGGGACTTGCATGTAAAGCAGGTGATCCTAGTTCACTCACCTATCCATACTGCAACATGGCAGTGGCAGACACATCAAAGAATTAAGTCAGATATTGACATAATGAGATTTTAGACCTGCATGGTAATGACTATATGGATTACAATCTTCTGGTTGAGATGTTATGTACCATGGGTTTGGAGAAACACTCTCCTCCCCTGAAAATGGGAGCTGAAATTTTCTCCAAAACACTGGTATCTGTCTACCAAAGTACACACCATCACACCCCAAGAAGGCACTAACCTCTACTGCCACAGCACCTGCAAGTCACTAAGCAATTTCCCTTATCATCCAACAGTGTGAGAAACACTGCCATGGCACTAGAAGAAATCCTAGCTAGCATAATGGTACGGTAGTCATGCAGCAATGGAATATCCAACGTTAATGGAAGAACATTTTTACCTGAATCAAAATAATGCAACACAAGTGAAACACACTGCTAACAATTTAAAGTTAACAATAAAATAACACAAAACAATAAAAACAGTACAAAAACAGGCAAACATAAAAACTGTAAGAATAGCTTTCTCCCCATTCCCCACAAACTGTTTCACAAAATAGTACAGACATTTTTTCCCGATATCCAAATGATTTTGTCACTCGTGTTTTAATTACAGCACACTTTATTTATTTATTTACTTACTGCCAATATAATTCTGAATAGTAGGATGTTACTGAATAATAAATTGGTATATTTGTGGAAGAAAGCAATCATGCCCTGTTTCATGTTACAATTTGAGAATTTACCTGTAGGGACTGAGAAAAACTACAAAAAAAGTCAGGCAAGGTAGTCAGTGTTCCAGTCAAGATTCAGCCTGAGTACCATCTGTATACAGCCAGAAGCATTATTACCTGAGTTAACTTACATGGTCATTACAGCACAAGTTTACAAGTGCAGATTACTTTCTGTGTTACTACACACCACCATCTTTGTTTGTTGAATGTTTTAATCGATATTTAACCATCAAGAAGGCAATGCATATGGGCAGAAGTATACTGAACATATAAATTCACAAGATGCAGCAAAACTAAGACAGCCAACACCATTTCATGCTTTGGCAAACCATGTCATCTTGTCTAGTTCAAATACCTGCATAAAATTCTGTCTTCAGTGCTGTACTACATTGGCTAATTAGTTTTTCATCAAATACAACACATACATTGGCTGAGAGTCATGTTATTAACCTGACGTGTTTTGAATAGTTTTGTGCAACATAAGGGGTTCCACAGATTTTCCTATACTATGTATGTGCCAATATAGACTGTTAATAGCAGTCTGGAATTTTAGCTTAATTTCTAGAACCACTGATAATGAACAAAACTGGTGGAAACACGTCAGGTTAATAAAATGACCACTAGCTAACAAATGTTTGTAACTGACGGAAAACTATGATTAACCTGCATGATTATTGTCCTCAAAATTACCACAGAGTTCTCATGTAGATTTACTACAACAGCTGCCCACTAAGTTAGCTATCATTCAGTCAGAGATGCTTAAGGACAAGGTACCTGTCACCTGAAATTTTGCAGCCATCATAGAATGAGCATGAGTTAATTTTGAGATTTGTAAAACATGACTTTGCTTACAAGTACTAATGTTGTACACTGATAACTGTCACAGGTACGAAAAGTTGGAGTATTCAGCTGTGGACCTCCTTACATGACAACAACTGTGGACAAAGCCTGTTCGAGACTAAACAAAGAAACATTCAACGGGCCTGTTATTCAGCATCACTTCAAGAACTTCTGATTATCTCACATACCAAACAGTAGCATGGAGTATTTAAATGGCATTCTACAAAAGAATTTCCTTCAGAACACGTTCATCAGAATAGACCTTTGTTTCCACAGTGTCAATACTCTGAAGTGGTACTATATTAACCATTATATGGCCTCACCTGCCACACAGGTTCACATGCCCATTTCCTTCTATTACTACTACAAAGGGCTAACAACACACAAAAACATGTCATCCATAAGCTACATTAAAAGATCACATGTTTCTGAACTACTATGAAGTACTGAATGAAGAACAAGATATCAATGGCATCTGTGTTTGGAGCTTGATGGGATTCAAAGTCTACAGTAATATGCTTATGTTCACCTATCAATGCTCAAAGAAAGACTTGCAGTTTTATTTCCTGTTTTAACCTCAACTCTGCCATGTTCTTAAACTTGAAGTGTTATTCAACTACATATGCAAATACAGGTTTTTCCCCTCATTTAAATGATGCTTTGTCAACTGCACCAGTTATGTTTGTAGTGTCATATGACATAATGGTATTCAAACACAATCTTGGATGAGTGTAAAAAAAGATCATATACAAGTGAAGATCTGGTGATCTGGAAGAAAATGACAACCATTCCAAAAAGTCTAAGATTTTTGCTGGTCAGAACCAAGGCAGGTTTTCTGTGTCCCATTCTTAGAGACCACCTTTGATGAATTCAGAACTCTGTGATATAGGGAACATCAGGAATCCACAAATTTCTGAGCTCACTACATGCAACCACTACCACCCCCACCCTAACAAAGGACACAATAATTTTATCCTTCCAACATTTACACCACAGCCATGAATTCTTCACCCCATGCCAAATTGGCAGAAGCAAGTGTAACCAAAAACCAAACAAGACAGGTTATGTCTCTAGCATAAAACAATTCTAGCATGTAATTTTATCCCATTCTGTTTATATAACGCCCTGTAACAGATCTTTAATATTCCATCCAACACTACTGTTTGTATTTACTTAAGAAGAGCTCTATGGTGTTTACCAACAACTATCATGCTGATGCTACCAACACACAAAATTAATAATAAATATCTCAAACATTCCACATATAAACCATGCAATAGTAAAAAACAGGGCACTTCAGTGATAAGTCAGATATAAGGTACAACAGAGATTAAGACATTCACACTGCCAATCTCTGTATTTTTGGAGTGACATATGCAAGTAACCATACAGAATATGTAACAGACACCTGGAATCCAGTTTTATGCACATCACCCAATAATAGATTTAATAATCTTATTCTACCTTCTACATATCTGAACACCATTCTAATAAGACATACAAAAACATTTTACACAATGCCAGCTACTGAATGACCAAAATTATATCTTGTGGGATCCCACACAGTAAAAATTATATCTGGGAATCCATATGTGTTACATTTTTACCTTGTTTTAAAAACATTGTACTGAAGGCCTGATGATGATCTGTTAAGAGCAAAACATACACCTGTTTTTAAACAAAGACAAACAGTTGTGTTGAACAGAAAATTAATGGTTTATTACTGATACTTATAGCATGTCTACATAACCTTTACAGTCAATGAACAATGGTAACTTTGGAAACCATGGTATCAAAGGTAACCATATGAACATATGTAACTCAGGTAGACAAGGTAACAACAGCAACATGATAATCAAAGTAGGGTTAGTGAACATGGCAACCATAATACCAAGGTAGAAATATCAACCACAAAAACACCAACCTTGGCAACAAATGCAACCACAATAATGTTATAAATCAAAGCAGTCATAAATGTATACATGATCAGTCAGATGACAATACATCATGGCTTATGATATGAAAATATAAATGTTAATTCATCAATTATATTGCCTTCTTAGGACTCAACAATACAACATTTAATATTAATTTAAAGACATACATGTCTATCAATATAATAAATTTTTGAATTATACAAAACTTATTCAACACAGCTACTTTTTCCCACCTCCTTTTCTTCCTTTCAATATTGCCCATCATCTTAGAGTTTGTTATACCATAATATTTCAAAACAAAATCTGTTTTCCTTTTCTTATTAAAAAAAGGAAATGATCTTTTCTGATGGATGGTTTGAAAAAACAAGTCTCAGGCACTGGACAATAAAAGGATCCTTTGCTCCCTTTTCCACCTGAAGATGAAAACAAAGTTTTTGAAATGCTGTTGTATAAAGAACTCAAGATGCCAGACCCCTTCCAATATATTAGTCAAACTTATTGGATCTTAAATTAGTGAGCTGGATTGAAAGAACTAATACAAGGTATTGTCCAATATATGATCCTTTGCACCCTTTTTCACTTGAAGATGAATACACAGCTTTTGAAATGTTGTGGTATAAATAACCCAAGATGCTAGGTGATTTCCAAAAACATTAGAAAAGTTTACTGCATGATGCCATCATCAATCCTTTAAGGTTGATTCATAGCCATCATTTGGTATCCCTGTGTATATGTATCCTATATGACAAACATTCATGAGAAAGCTTTGAAGTGTTATTTTCCAATCCGTTACAGTAACTTACCTAATGAATAAAATTAAAACAAGCAAATTATACAGAAGTTATTGGTTATACTGTCACTCGTTGTTTTGTAGTACACAGTATGTACGGCAACATTATAACTTCACTAAGTTTCTCTGTAGTAATTTGTTTCATTTACAAAATATTTAATTCCTTGCATATGTACTACAGTCAAATCTCACATACTTCTTAACACTTCATATTTTTGGAAGACTGATTTTATTGACATTTTAGCTTTGTTTTAATGGAATCTCAACTTCCCTTCAAGGTGTGGAATCCACTGTTTTAAACAGTTTATGTTTGTTTTTGTTTCTGGTTATCATCTCACATACAGCTCCTCAGACTGGTGGACTTTAATCATTACATCAGAATTGCATGAAATCTTTGGTAGAAAGAAACTTGGTACTGTGATGAAATGTATTAAGGTTTACTTATTAACTCTGTCATAATCATAAAAATCGACAACAATTTGTAAGTCTTGTTAATTTCTTTCTGACAACATTTCCAATTTTTGTGTATTTATTTTAATATCAGTCAAATACACTAAAACACAATATCCAGCCACCTCATACCAACCACAGCTAAATAAAGGCCGTTTAATGTATTATTGATTGTGGAATGCACTGCAGACAGCACAGACAAGTAGGAGTGCACTCACGGAATATGTCACAAAAGACATGTAAGACAAAATCTCTAGTGGAGAGTGTATCATATATGATACAAGGATTAAAACTGTACATGTACCATGTTTTCTGCTATGGCCTATATGTATCATGCAAGCGACTGGCACTTAAGAACATAATTCAACATTAAAAGCACAAAGAAACAAACTTCCTGTCGAGTACTGCCAGCATATTGCTAGGAAACATCAATTGGTTGCCATTCACATCATCCATTAGTCACCTCATGGCAATTAATATTTGACAATATTCTGCCCTATTCAACCACACTCTCATAACATAGCCACTGGCATAATGGGCAGTTCTAAGAACCTGTGACGTACTCATAATAATCAAACAGTGCAACTTGTGGTCAACGACCGTATAGTTGACCCCTTGCCCAAATTCCCGCTACATCGTAAGCAGTCCCTGTAGTACATGTAGATATAAGAAACATGAAGAAAAACAACGCAGAACTACTTCATCACTAGACCGTTACAGACACCATAACATTAATTAGTATATAAACGTTTGTACTTGCTTACCTGAAGTGCGCGTGATGCGAAGCAGACAACAGCAAATGCAGCCGATTACAGCTTGTAATCACCAGCACACTTATTGAATGTCAAAAATTATAACAACTCTTACAGTTCCCGAAATAAAAGCAATCAACATATATGAAACAGCGGCGATGTTTCGCCGACCGTCAAAATGTGAAATGCACATTCATCACATGCACTACAAACTCAACACCATTTTCGCTATTCATTTGTAATACATGCATACCAAACTACGAATTAGAATTTTCCCGGCTGACGGTTAACAGCACTGAAATGCATAAATGGATTCTTTACTTTACATGGAAGGCATGCGTTACATGTTTTCGGAACAGTGCGGATATAGAAAGTCAACAGGTAATAAATGAAGTCACATAAATATACATAAAGAATCAACAATAAATACTTGCTGATAATAAACAATTGTTGTTGTAGTTATTTATATAAATGCCAGCATAGCACTGTAACTAACAATTTGATTACTTCATTTAATATTTGAGACGAAATTCTGTTACATACATACATACATACATACATTCATTCCCCCAATTCCATGGAGCAGGATTGTTCGCGAAATATAGAACACGTCATATAAACACACAAAACAATCATAATGGAGGCATTAACACTTGCTCCTAGTCATTTCCACAATCCAAATACTTCAGTTCCAACATAAGAATGCATATAGAGTATTAAACATTCTTAAAAGACTAGCATGATACATGAAAAAGAATTGTAAAAAGTAAAATTAAAACTGTACAGATAATTTGTTAAAAGTACATTGTCCTCATTTCAAGGGTCCATTGAATGTTCGAAGAATTCCTGTAATGAGTAGTAAGGTTTATCCATTAGATATCTTTTCAGTTGTAGTAAAAATTGACTCTTATTTTGTATTTGACTAGCTAGATCCTCGGGGAGTTTATTATAAATATTTATGCAGTTATAATAGGTGCCATGCTGATACATTTTGAGATTCACTGAGGGTTTATACAATTTAAGTCTGAACCGGGTGTTTAAATTATGAATTTAAGAGTTGAATGTGAAAGTATCCAGGTTGGATGAGAGAAATCTCATTAGTGAAAAAATGTATTGAGAAGTCAGAGTTAAAATGTTCAATTAACAAAAAAGCTTCCTACATGTAGCCCTTGATGATGCTCCAGTCATACTTCTAAGTATTCTTTTTTGTTGCAAAAGTATTCTTTTGCTTTCCACAGAGACTCCCCCAAAATATAATACCATATTCCATTACAGAGTGAAAATAGGCAAAATAAATCATCATCAGGGTATTTAGGTTACAAGATGAATACATTCTTCTTATTAAATAGCAGGCACTGCTTAGTTTGGGAAGTATTCTTTGTACGTGATTTTTCCAGTTCACATTTTTATCAAGTTCTAATCCCAAGAATTTAATATTATTTGAATCGGTAAGTAGTTTACTTTGGTATATTATTTGAAAAGGTTAGTTCAGTCCCGTTTTAGGGGTAAATTTCATTAAATTTGTCTTTTCCATATTAAGAGCTAGCCCATTGACTGAAAACCATTCTATCAAATAATCTAGCTCGTGCTTTATTTTGTTTTTTAGATC
>Ga0131853_10017979_pt1 | contig 12873 bp, 14 predicted proteins | sample TergutLab28metaG_FD_92764 | JGI IMG/M metagenome (GOLD analysis project Ga0131853, IMG submission 92764) | Labiotermes labralis P1 segment gut microbial communities from Petit-Saut dam, French Guiana - Lab288 P1 (version 2) (version 2) | ecosystem: Host-associated > Arthropoda: Insects >...
ATATTTGGACCTAGGAGGGACGAGGTAACGGGGGAATGGAGGAGATTGCATAACGAGGAGCTAAATGATTTGTACTCCTCACCCAATATTGTGTGGGTGATAAAATTGAGAAGAATGAGATGGACTGGGCATGTGGCATGTATGGGTGAGGAGAGGGGGGTGTATAGGGTCTTGCTGGGGAAACCGGAGGGAAAGAGACAACTGGGGAGACCTAGGTGTAGATGGATGGATTATATTAGGATGGATCTCCAGGAGGTGGGATGTGGGTATATGGACTGGATTGGGCTGGCCCAGGATAAAGACAGGTGGCGGACGTTTGTGGGTGCGGTAATGAACCTTCGGGTTCCGTGAAATACGGGGAATTTCTTGACTAGCTGCAAACCAGTTAGCTGCTTAAGAAGGACTCTGCACCATGGAGTAAGTGAGTGAGTAAGGGCGGTTGCTCACAACAGCCGGTGGTACTGAGACCATTAAACAGCAACAGTAGTACTCACTAGAAATGAACTACATTGTTTCGAGTCCCAGTATTGGCTTCTTTTTTTAATATGTTTAAACTCAAAACGCTAAATTAACCTTTAGACGCCTAATGTCAACTATAGTGGTCGTACCACACCGCTAATTTCTAAAGTTGCATTTTATATATTTATTCAACAAATATAGGCACTGAATATTTTAAACATGGTGTATATTCTCCGTTTTTTTCTCTTCAAAATGCAGTTTGTTTCATAATTCTAATGTATTTGGTTCCTGTATTATTCACATTTTATATACAGGGTGTGCTAAAATTAAAAAAATAATTCTGGCACCAAAAGATTAAACTGTGCAGTAACACATCTATTATTTAATTATACATTTTAAAAGTTAAATATGCGTCATTGGCAAGGCTAGAAATTCGAGTGACGTGGATATTTCTTTTTTCCGTAATTCTTTTTGCTTTGACTACTGACATTCTGATTTAATGGGTATGTGTTTGAACGGGACTTAAACCAGGCATGAGAAACTCGTTGGTGCTTGCGGGTCATAGCGGTTCCAGAGATCTGAGATTGGGCTGCACGTTTTGAAAAATTTGCAGAAAGTAATTGTTGAGCGTATGATGGGTGTGCTGGGGAGGTATCTGGACTGAGGGTGGTTTTCTCTCTCACCCTAGTTTCAGTGACCATGTGGGGGGAGTGAAGTACTGATGGAACAGGTGCACCTCTAATTTTAGGTTTTGAAACAAGTTCATAATTGTTCTTCCATGTGGCCTTCCGGCTGACAATAACAAATTTTTAAGAATGTCCATTTTTTTAATATCTTACTGGCTACACTGATGATGGTGGTTATGAAATGTGTATGTTGTTGTTGTTGCTGTTGTTGTTGTTGTAATAATACATATGACCTCAGCCAACAATATGTAGACACAGAAGGTCAAACAAATGGCTGACAAATGCAGATTTGTTCACCGAAACAGAGGGCTTTTTAACAGCAATACAGAACCAAGTCATACTAACAAGAAACTACAAGAAATATATTTTGAAGCAGCCAGACACCAAAGAGCTACACAGAAGGTGTGGAAAAGAATCAGAGACAATCCAACACATTACTGCAGCATGTGAGCAACTAGCAGCTACTGAGTATGTAAAGAGACATGATGGACTGGCCAAAATTATCCATCAGAAACTGGCAGAAGCAGCTGAACTGATTGACGATAAAAGTCCATATTATAAGTACACACCAGCTAATGTACTGGAGAATGAAAATTTCAAACTGTACTGGAATCGCAGCATACTTACTGACAAAGCAATACCTTTTAATTGACCTGACATAACTTTTATGAATAAGAAAACAAAGAACACCTTTTGATAGACATAGCTGTCCCAAATACACATAATCTCACCAAAACAAAAACCGACAAACAAAACAAGTACCAAGAACTGGCTAATGAAATATGTGTAATGTGGAAGCAAAAGGCAGCACAAGTGATCCTGATAGTAATATCATCTACAGGAGTAATTCCAAAATCACTATCACAGAGTCTAACAACACTTAACTTGCACCCAAATACATATAAACAACTGCAAAAATCTGTAATTCTTGGCACATGTTCAATTGTAAGAAACTTTTTAAACTACAAATAAGACCACCTAGCCTAATCCTGTTGATTACTACGTCCCAGAGTAGGTGAATATTTCCCAGCCAAACCTGAGAAGTGCGAAATTCGATGATGATGATGATAAAGGCAATGGAGAGCTTATGCTGCTAGTTATTTTAAACTCTACTTTGTAGCGTAATCAATATGATGGATGGACTCTGCCCTAACCCATATTTTAGTGCCTGTCGTAAGTATGTTTACAACACGCAGTTGTGAATTTACATAGAAATATCAGTACTCACACAGCATTCTGACAAAAGATTTTATGAACTTATCGAATTGGACGTTTCTGTTTATAAACTGTAGTCTTTGAATTGTATTCATAGTTTGTTTCGTAAATTTTTGTGGCCGACAGAAGGACTGAAATGGGCCCCATGCAGCCCATTTAACCCCACTTTGACATGTGTGCCGTAGACAAACGAATTATGTTCCCAACATGCATGGTCTAAAAGACGTTTTGTTTCGAAAAACCTCGCTTACGCATAAGATGTGAGAATTAAAATTTTAGCCCTCAAAAGGGCTGTTTTCAGAAAGAAATTGGCCACTATAATAAGAAGTCCAGAACTCCTGTGCTTCGACCACTGATTTTATTTATTGTGTCACAGACTCAATCAGTGATCAAATGTAATGCTGAGAAGAAGCAACTACATCCCACATGTCTGATACAAGGGTCCATAGCTCACTGCCATTTCTGGCAGGGAGGACAGGGCAGGTTGCCTGCATTGTCATATCCACCTTCCTCCACATATTCTCTATGGGGTTCATATCAGGTTTAAGTCCCATCGAACATGAATCCTCTAAATCAGAATGTCAGTATAAAAAGAAAGAAAGAGAGAAAGAAAGAAAAAAAAAAGGAAAAAAAATATGGAAAAATAACACAAATATCTGCATCACTCACATTTATAGCCTTGCCAATGGAGCACAGATATCTTTTGAAACGTACAACATAATATATATGTTACTGCACAGTTTAATTTAGAGGTTGTGTGAGTTTGAAATATATATTAAGAAAATATGCCGATACCAGGACTTGAACCAACATAGTTTGTTTCCGAAGAGTACTGCTATCACACATTAACGGGCTCGGCTACCACCAGCTGTGGCAAACAACAGATCTCTGACAACATCCATCCCTTGCAGCATAGCTAGCTACCCACATGCCTCAGAAAATTAATGAACTTCTAATTCATATTTTAACTTCAAACTGAGCAAACGAATTGGTGTTTCCAGTTAATATACATGCGGCATGATTGGCCATAATGGATGAACATACAGAAATGCCACGAATGCAGAAATACGGGGGGAAAAGTTAAATTACTCAAATTATGATGGCAACTGTATGTCACGTCACATTTGGAATGGGACTTAAAAAATTTCAAGCCACTGGATTTTTGTTGGACAGAGTGTACATTACAATACACAGACCAATAAATTTAAGCATCATGATGTTGAAATGAAGAGTAGCTGATCAAGGCCTAAGTCTAAATTTTGAAGTGCAGCATAATCACATACCAAGATCTACAGACAGCAAAATATACAAACCTCTAAATACTTCTTTGTTCCTGGCTGAGCACAGTGGTAGGCAATTATAGAAGGGAACTGTCCCTGTAGTACAGCCTCAGCAGATTTATTGGCAAGAGCTGTTGAAAATACAAAGATCTGACTCTGTTGTTGCATATATTGTGCTTCCATTGTACCAGGTTGCTTATTGATAACATTGCTGGGAAGAGGTTGAACTCCGTTTGGAGGAGGACCCGAAGTGGTGAGTGATATGCCCATCGACACGTTTCCTTCACTGCATGGATCAGCTGGAAGAACACAGAATACTAAGTTTCATAAAGTAATACTGGATTTTGAACACGACATCTCTACATATGACTCATTACCAACTATGAATTACAAAGCACTGGATCCTATTGCCTTTACTACACACTATTTATCAACACATTCTTTACTTTCAAAATGTCATGGTTTCACAATGAATAAGTACACATAATTTCATTTGTGACAGTACCACAGTACAGGGACGAAACTTAAAAATTCGCAACAGCGTAATATAAAACTCTCTTAAACCATATTTCACCTAAATTCGACAGTAAGTATGTGTGAAATAGGAATCAAAATTAAATCACACCTACATAAAATATAGTTTTCAAAGCACTGATTTTCATGGCACGCAAAATCACTCAACAAATTGCTGTGAACACAGACGACGGCTACCTGGAAAGTATCCGTCGATTTCGAATATCTCGAGAACCGGTCGTGTGGCACTGATGTAACTTGGCAGCCAGTCAGAGGGGACCTTACTGTGCATCCGTGAATAGTCACTCTCCCGTGGGGCTAGTCAGTCGGCAGTGAGACGCCACTGACTGACCTTGTGTACTGTGTGACCTTCGCATTCGCAATGACAGAGCAAGCAGATCAGCTTCATCACCACAATGTGCCTGCCCATTCTACGGCTCTTGTGCAGGTTTTCTTTTGGCAAAGCATCACATCACCAAGGTCTGTCAGCACCCCTACATTCCAGAGTTGGCTCCCTGTGACTTACGGCTTTTCCCAAAGCCAACTTCACCATTGAAAGGTCACACAGTACACAAGATCAGTCAATGGTGTTGCCACCACCGACCTACTAGCCCCACGGGAGAGTGACTCTTCATGGATGCGCACTAAGGTTTCCTCTGACTGGCTACCAAGTTACATCAAAGCCACGTGACCAGTTCTTGAGATATTCAAAATGGATGGATACTTTCTGGACAGCCCTTGTATTGTACTGAATTTTATCCAGAATCAGATGAAAAGGTGGCAAACAGGGTAAACATGTCATTTTCTCCCTTACATAAATTATGTATTTCACTGTACCAACCATCATTACACTCATAAATGTGGACTGGAATCACACAGAGATATTCTATACTGAATTTTACCCAAATCAAGACAGCAAAATGGAAATTATGGGTAGAAAGTCATTTATGCCCCTGAATACAGCCTGACACACTACACCAATTTTCACGAAACACATGTTTGCCTGACAACTTTTTGTAAAAAATGTATTTACCTAATTTAATGAAAATTTTGCATAGGCATTGCTGCTACTAGGTCACAGATAGATGGATGGACAAATTAATGTGGACTCCACACAAAGACGTTCTTTCTTACCCCCATAACGAACACCCAAGAATGTATCTGCCTGTGCTGACGTGATCAGCAGGTGGATGATTATGGATAAGAAGCACGCCTTGCGGCAACACATCCCTACTGAGCGACACAAGCATGAGAACTACAGCGGCAAAAGCAAAATGCTATTATGTCACACTTCTCTTTCGCCCATGGTCTCCGTAACTTTTAAAAAAGACTGGAAAAGAGAATTCTGAATTTCCAAACCAAATGTACATACCATTACTGAACTCATGACTTGTACTGCCATTTATTTCAGCCTTAACTGTGTTGCATGATGGAGGTTTGTCTTGTGAAGTGCCTTCCTCGGATTTTGTTCCTAAAGAAACATTTAAAGAAAAAAAAAAACAGTTAGTTAGTGCCACACCACAAAACTGATAAATCAATTACAGTACTGAGTCAATGTTCATTATTAACTGGGACCAATAAAACTGTCACAAACACTGGAATATATTTTCTATGTCAAACGACTGTTTAGTTCCAAGAACTTCTGAAATACTGTACTGAAACATAAAAGAAATTCAAAAAGATTAACAAGCATGAATGTTCTGTAACGAAACATTCTGCCAGTCTAATGTATTAAATCGTGATCTGCTTCTAGAAGCCACTAGGAAATAACTACATACCCAGTTACGCATGGTAGCAGTTACACTCACGCAGTCATGGGACACTATCTAGCATGACCCCCACGACATATGAGGCACGGAATAGGCTTTTCCTACAATACACGTTTGTGCTTCATACACAATTCCTCAATTATCATTCAAAATGAGAATAAACTGTAATACTGCAGTTATTTGAAGTGCTTTAAATCTAAATCTGGGGGAAAAATGACTTACAGTGACAAATGCCTACCATCTTCACTGTCGTGCCGTAAATGCCGTGTACAGTGGAATAACACTGTGAAGCAACTGGCACTGGTCGGTTCTTACAACACGGCAGTGAGGCCCAGACCAGTGTTGAGAGCAGAGCCAGGTTACTGCACTGTATACAATATAAGGCATGGCAAAATGCTTACTAAGTGCACAGAACGAATACAGGATGGCTGCCCTCAGCAGCGTCAAGAATGACGTGGACAGGGTTCCGCAAAAAGCGAAGCAGCACCACATATGCGTAACTGACATGACGAAGAAGTGAACCACATCACATTTTTAACGTAATACGCTACTAATTCAGTATATTTAATTTCAAGAATGGGCCAGGATAGCTCAGTCAGTATAGCGACTCGCTACAGGCTGGACGGTCCGGGGATCGAATCCCGGTGGAGGGACAAGATTTTCCGCACCCATCCATGCAGGCCCTGGGGACCACCCAGCCTCCTATACAATGGGTACCGGGTCTCTTTCCTGGAGGTAAAGCAGCCAGGGCGTGGCGTTGACCACCCACCCCCCATCTAGCGCTGAGGTTAAAGAAAGGGTAGAGCTATAACTCTACTACCCCTCTGGACCTTCGTGGCCTGTTCTAGGGTGACCTTTACCTTTACCTTTACATTCAATTTCAAAAGCTGCATAAACTTACATTTCCCTGATTTTAAATTCATTTTAATTGGTCCCTTGAGAAACAAAAATCTGAGTCTCACTGTGTTACATGCAGTACCATTTGTCCATATTTACACACACAGGCACAACTAAATGTTAAATAACATTCAAATCACATTATTGCATCTTCATGCTTCCTCACAAGAACCAGCACTTTCTTTACTAGCAATAAAGAAGTGTACCAAGATATGTCACAAGGTTAGAGAAGGAACAGTTTTGCTTTGCTTTTCTTTTTAGTAAATGAAAGAAGCTGCAAACAATTAAAATATATTCATCAACACCTGAAGCCTGAAACTCATCCAGTTAATAGGTGGCAGTGTAGTTCCTACTGCACAGAATATGCAGTGCACCAGCATTACGAGGACCAAATTGTTTCATGATATTTAGAGAAATAAATCTCCGTTTATCACGATTTATTTGGTGCAAAGCTTATCTCTTCCAGTTTTTCTCACCAAAAATATAAGGATCAAGACACAAAGAACTGTAATTTTGCCTGCTGCATTTAGTGGCTGTGAAGCATCGTCTCTCACACTAGTGAAGAAACAATAGCTGAGTGTGTTTGAGAAAAGGGGGTGAGGAGGATATCTGGGAGAACAGGAGAGTGGAGAAGACTATATGAGGCACTTTATCCTCTAACTCTTCATCAAATGTTATTCAGGTGATAAAATCACGAATGAGATAGGCAGGCAATGTGGCACGTACGAGGGACAGGAGATATGCATGCGGTGTTTTGGTGGCACGTACGGGGGACAGGAGACGTGCATGCGGTGTTTTGGTGGCACGTACGGGGGACAGAAGATGTGCATGCGGTGTTTTGGTGGCACGTATGGGGGACACGAGAAGTGCATGCGGTGTTTTGGTGGCATGTATGAAGGACAGGAGACATGCATGCGGTGTTTCGTGGGGAGACCTGATAGAATTCACTTGGAAGACGATGTGCATGCAGTGTTTTGGTGGCACGTATGGGGGACAGGAGACGTGCATGCGGTGTTTTGGTGGCATGTATGGGAGACAGGAGACGTGCATGCGGTGTTTCGTGGGGAGACCTGATAGAATTCACTTGGAAGACGATGTGCATGCGGTGTTTCGGTGGCACGTATGGGGGACAGGAGACGTGCATGCGGTGTTTTGGTGGCATGTATGGGAGACAGGAGACGTGCATGCGGTGTTTTGGTGGCACATATGGGGGAGAGGAGACGTGCATGCGGTGTTTTGGTGGCATGTATGAAGGACAGGAGACATGCATGTGGTGTTTCGTGGGGAGACCTGATAGAATTCACTTGGAAGACGAAGGCACGGATGGGAGGATAATATTAAAATGGATCTTCATGAAGTGGGATGGGGAGGCATGAGAAGAATTGCTCTGGCTCAGGACAGGGACAGGCGGTGGGCACTTGTGAATGTGTTAATGAGCCTTCAGGTTCCATACAATGTGGGGTATTTCTTGACTAGATGAGAAAGTGTTAGCTTCTCAGGAACAATTCTGCTCCGTGAAGTTAGTCAGTTAGTTTGTTAGTTTTCATTATTTAATGTGATTTAAAGAATTGGAGGATATTAACCAATAAAGAAATTTATGCAAGCATTAAAAAGCCTACTATAACAGAGACAATAAGGTTAAATAGATTACGTTGGTTTGGGCATGTACAGAGAGTGGAAGGAAATAGAATTCCTAAAAGGGTATTATATATGAATTTGGGAACAACAAGATTGAGAGGTAGACCATGAAACAGATGGCAAGATGAGGTGAGAGAGGATGGAAGAAAAGTTGGTGGAGAAGGGTGGCAGGGAAAAGTACATAACAGAGAGGAATGGAAGAAGTTCCTGCGAACAGTAAGGAATTGTCACATTCTGCACATGCCAAACGAATGAATGCATGAATGAGTGAATGTGATTTAAAGGGTGAAGAGGCAATAATTACCACTGTCACAGTATATCCATTAAGACAATTTTTGTACTTTATGACAACGGAAGTGTTGGCATACCCCTTCTGTTTTACGCACATCATTTAAAGACGCATCAACTGCTAGAGTAAACAGTGCTGGTGACATATGAATGAAGGAACAAGGAACATAGGAGTACTGATACCGACAGGGGAAAATGAAGTACTCAGAGAAAAGCCAGTCCCATCACCACTTTTTCCACCACAAATCCCACATGGGCTGTACTAAGATTTAACCCAAATAACACATGCCTTAGCCACAGCTGAGTTGTATATCCCAACCAAGACAAATGTTTATGTGGTGATAAACAGTGCTTCACAAGCAAGAGAACACATTGCTACAACAGCAACTCATTCTGTTTAGTAACTAAAAACTTTGGTGAAATAAAAGGCTAGATTAACCACTTACGTTGGCCAGGGTACATTACACACTATAATGTAAGCACATAAAACTGTTATTTTATGAAAAACGCAAAATAATGACATACGGTCAGTTTCTTGGGCATTGCAGGCTTGCAGCAAAACACCAAATGCCTTATGCGTATTGGACCGTGCAACATCTTCATATTTGAATAAAGGTAGATCAACTTGATGACACTTGCTTTATTATGTCAATTTACTGCTCAAAATGTTTCGGATGTTAATACATCCATCTTCAGGAGCTCGCGACTACTTGGTGCGTTATTGTGTAGGCTGTAATGTGCTGACTTGAGGCGTGTTGGTGTTATGTAGCAGGATTGGCTGTTGGTGATGTGGTATCCGAGTGCAGGCTGAACTACTACTCTGCACTCGGATACCACATCACCAACGGCCAATCCCACTACATAACACCAACACGCCTCAAGTCAGCACATTACAGCCTACACAATAACACACCAAGTAGTCGCAAGCACCTGAGGATGGATGTATTAACATCCGAAACATGTTGAGCAGTAAATTGACATAATAAAGCAAGTGTCATCAAGTTGGTCTACCTTTATTCAAACACCAAATGCCTTGTTCACAAATGAAATCTCTTTGTTTCTCAATTAAAAAAGATACACCTTCTCAAATATTGTTGTTCATTATACAGTCAGCATATGCTGACGATCATGTGAACTTTCAAAACATGTGTCAGGCTTGAAGTTGTCAAAGTGTTATGCAATGCTTTACATTCTCCGAACCATGCACTGTGATACACACACGTAAGAAAGACCAACAAGATGCACACTTTTCTTAATAATTTATTTAACTTAATTTACCCTCGACATCTTTCGAACAATTGTCATACATAAGGATTACAGTGCCCTGCAATGTAACATTGTGTAGTTTGGGAGAAGGTACAAATGTGCCAGAAGAGATTCCTTCAAGTCACTGTTATGTATCTACCAATCTGTACTGCATCCTGCAAGATTTTCGATGCCTTACTTCTGAAGATGAGAAGTACTAACGAGGGTGGAGTGTATATGTACTTGTCTAACACAACTTTATTTGATGGTAGATATATATCTAGTATTTACTACATAAGGTACAACTACATGTTTCGGCACTTGACAATGGCCATCTTCAGGCTGTACATGAAATACTTAGTAAGCAGTTATATGAGGCTGTATACAGTGGAGAGGTAGGAGGTGAGGTGGGCACGAGATCTTGTATGTGTCATGGAGGTTGGAGTTTCTGCTATTATATGAATGTCTAGGTTAATAATAGTTAGGTCTATGGTACCATATTATACTTACTTACTTACTAACTCCATGGTGCAGAGTCCTTCTTGAGAAGCTAACTGGTTTGTAGCTAGTCAGGAAATTCCCCGCATTTCACGGAACCCGAAGGCTCATTACCGCACTTACAAACCTCCGCCTCCTGTCTCTATCCTGGGCCAGCCCAATCCAGTCCATACACCCACATCCCACCTCCTGGAAATCCATCCTAATATTATCCACCCATCTATGCCTAGGTCTCCCCAGTGGTCTCTTTCCTTCCAGTTTCCCCACCAAGACCCTATACACTCCCTCTCCTCACCCATATGCGCCACATACCCAGCCCATCTCATTCTTCTCGATTTTATCACCCACACAATATTGGGTGAGCAGTACAAATCATTTAGCTCCTCGTTATGCAATCTCCTCCATTCCCCCGTTACCTCGTCTCTCCTAGGTCCAAATATTCTCCTCAACATCATGTTCTCAAACAACCTCAGCTTCCTTTCCTCCAACAATGTCAGCGACCAAGATTCACACCCATACAAAACAACAGGCAAAATTATAGTTCTATGTATCTTGATCTTTAAATTTTTGGATAGCAACCTGGAAGACAAAGGATTCTGCACCGAATGATAGCAAGCATTTCCCGACCTCAATCTGCTCTTAATTTCTTCCGCAATAGAATTTTTATTTGTTAAAGTTGTTCCCAAATATTTAAACTCTTCCACCCTCTCGAAGGTACAATTATCAATCCTCACTTTCTGATCTCGAGACATGACCATGTACTTAGTTTTATCAGCACTTACTTCCAGTCCAATCTCCCTAGTAGCAGCTACTAAAGCTTCTGCATTTTCCTTTAGAGTATATGTGCAATACTATACAAAAATATGGGTTTCTGTAGTTACAGTTCTTTAATCTATTCAAGTTGCTGTTATATTTGATAAATCAGGTAAAACACTTATGTAGTAATACTAGATACACCTCTACCGTCAAATACAGTTGTGTTAGACAAGTACATACACTCCATTCCAGTTAGTTTATTGAACACAATGGGGATGACAAACCTTATAATGGAAAAGTACATTCATTGTACACATCAGAAATCAATAACCTTCACACTCACTTGAATAACCCAGGATTCAGGAATCCCCTACATAGCATCTAACTGCAGGAGACCGTACATTTACAGGTCAAAGCCCCTGAAAGTTCCATTCTTCTGGAACGTTATGCTGTTCAAAGCTCTGAATCTTGCTTGCTCACATACTCAAGGTTAATGCCAAAATGGTACATTCTGTTTCTTTAGTTACACTGTCACAAAAACTCCAATATTTTGGGTTCAATTGGAGTTACTTCACACACCTAAAAGGGTGGTTAAATTTTCATTAACACTCACCTTCTTGTGTACCATCCACCATGCACAGGTCACTCGTCATGTGAGTAGCCGACGACGACCGAACGGGCCCCATCGTCACCGTCCCAGTATTCGTTGAACCGATGAGGCTGGGTTTTATGTCAGCATGAGAACACCCTGAGCTGCTCCCTGCGACACCATTCCCACCATTCTTCTTGCAGTTACTCTCTCCCTCCTCCCCACCATTTACATGAGGTTCTTCCTTCACTGTTGTTTCTGAAGTCTGACCCTGTGAGCCAAGAACCTCAGCCTTGACAGTTGCGGTGCTGCCATTCTTCTCCCGTTGCTTATCTTTGCTTTCCTTAATCATACTACAGCTGAGCTCTTTGACGTTGACAAGAATATATTAACCTAAAAAGAAAAGAAAAAAGAACGCAACTGCAAAGAAGACTGAATTTTAACCGATTAAACGGTACTGACTTGTGGATCTACTGTAGCTCAGCCCAGAAACGGGGCCACAAATTCAGAAGGCTAAATGTTCTCACAGATACAATAAATTTTTCTTGTTACTAAGACATCCACACTAGCTCTAGGACCCACCAGGTCTCATGCGTAGTGGGAAGGGGGGGGGGGGGTCTTACCCCAGAGACAAAACAGATGGGACATGAAGCCAACCCACTTACCCTCATCTAAAGCTAAAATTAAGATCACTGGAGCTATACCTCCGCTTCCATGTACGCCTTCATAGCATGGTGCTTAATCAAGCTCAAGAACAATGATATCTCCAACATTTATGCTACTGGGGTAAAGCAAATCGATCCCATAACAGGCCTGGACAGGCCCTGAGGGTTCTAGAAGGTTGAGGCTCCCAGATTTCAAGACAATCGGCACATGAAGGTGGTAAGGTTGCAGCCCTGTGCACCGGCCGCCGTTACCCCCCCAGGAAATATTCCTGGTACTCATTTCTGTTAGAGGCTGAGTCAACCCCAGGGCCATAGTGTGGCCAGAAGTATTATATCAATGAAAAATTCCAATGACACCATTGGGAATCAAACCCG
>Ga0131853_10017980_pt1 | contig 12872 bp, 12 predicted proteins | sample TergutLab28metaG_FD_92764 | JGI IMG/M metagenome (GOLD analysis project Ga0131853, IMG submission 92764) | Labiotermes labralis P1 segment gut microbial communities from Petit-Saut dam, French Guiana - Lab288 P1 (version 2) (version 2) | ecosystem: Host-associated > Arthropoda: Insects >...
CATTAATATGTCCTTCTTCAGGAGTTTGCGACTATGTTGTTGAACTACCATATTGGCTGTATTGTTCTTGGATTGCTGTGTGTTGGAGTCAGGATGCGGTTCGGCTGGGGGTGGTAACCGCACTTTCAGAACAGCTGCAGTATAACTGCAGTTACCTGGCATTCCTTGTTTGCCCTGGCAAGTTGTGTTACAATTGCAATACATTTCTCCATTAAGAAACAAATTAGCAATGCATAATTTGGAACACTAAGCAGCCAGCATTAACCTTCTATTGCTTCACATGTAACTCACTTTACCCTATGGAACACAGTCAATATGGACAAGCCAATAGTCTATCACCTGGTCAAGAAATGCTCAATGTTTTATCAAAACTGGAGGCTTATTTATCTTGTTTATATGAGTCTGCCAACAAACTCTATTCCAAACAGAATGTATACAATCTACACCAACCAATAAAAAGGTAAAGCAATCCCATTACAGGCCTGGTCAAGCCCTGATGGTTCCAGGAGGTTCAGGCCCCCAGGTTTCAAGACAAATGGCACATGAAGGTGGTAAGGTTGTCAGCCCTATGCACTGGCCGCCTTTACCCCCCCAGGAAATATTCCTGGTACTCATTTCTGTTAGAGGCTGAGTCAACCCCAGGGCCACAGTGCAGCCAGCAGTATTATGTCAATGAGAAATTCCAGTGACACCATCGGGAATCGAACCCGCGACCTTCTGGTTTGTAGCCCAGTGCCTCGATTAAATGCGCCACTGTGTACCCCACACCCCCCAATACCATTTCTTTAATATCCATGTAATACAGTAAGTCCTTGTGTAACTGGGTTATGTTCCTGAAAAATGCAATTGAATAGTCTGACCATAGTAAAGATGCTCTCACCTAATCCTAGACAATATTCGTCAAAACTTCAGTCACTAAAACCTGTCTACACTCAAACACAACAATGCTCCTCAAGATCACAATAAACAATTACCATTTATAGTAAGTTCTCATTTACGCCCATGTCTTCAAAGTCGAATCTTTCCTTCAAGTTTTCTGATCTATTTGTGGTAGACCCCAGTTGAAATGTGATGGCACACGGTGACGCACGGGAGGGGAAGTGAAGGGGAAACTGGTGAATGGAGTGGTTAGCCAGTACCCTTCACACTACCTTGGAACTTGGTGTATCCAGCATCACTACCGCTGATGCGCACACCTCAGCTGCCAGTAGTCGACTGAACGGACAACCCCCGCCGATTTAAATTGACTCATCCGTTTCACCGAAAGACGAAAACTAGTTTCTGCGTGGGTGCCATCACATTTCAACTGCCCTCTACCAGCAGCAGCCAGTACAGCGACACATTCCGAATGAGGCAGAGTCCAGTTGAAATGTGATGGCACATGGTGATGCAGGGAGGGGAAGTGAAGGGGAAACTGGCGAATGGAGTGGGTAGCCAGTACTCTTCACACTACCTCGGAACATGGTGTATCCAGCATTACTACCGCTGATGTGCACACCTCAGCTGCCAGTAGTCAACCGAACTGACGCCTCCACCAATTTAAATGGACTTGAAAGACGAAATCTGGTTTCTGCATGTGTGCCATCACATTTCAAATGCAGTCTACCACATTTCTCATCCCTCTGCTACATGGCCTGCCCCTCTCATCTGTTTTAAAAAGATAATCAATGTAAAATGTGACAACTGCTTATTCTGTATTTTCCAAGCTACTCTCCACATCACGAGGTCAGCTGTTCTCAGTCCAACGTGAGGATGCACCATACCATGGTGACAGGGGACACACAACATGCAAAAGACACTAATAATATAATGCACTTACTGGAAAATCTCTCTCATTTGATCAAGGACTGTTGCGATACGCGGATTGGAATCTGACACAAAGCTGATGTTGCCATATAACATAATGTTGTACAAGTTCGCCAACTCCTGGAAGTAAAATTTCAGTTAATTCATAAAAGTTAGCACTTACAAAATCAGGTTGTTTATTGGAACAAAATCTGTAAAAATTTTTAAGGATTTTGATTCTGAGGTAAAAATCATACTGTCTTCCTGAATTTCAATTACCCTCCGTCCTCCACTTGACAGGTACAGCGAGTCTCGGCATATTCAGCAACACTCTTTATGCAGCACACATTACATACCATCGAACAGTATTGCAATTTGTGAATTACTTACTTACTCCATGGTGCAGTGTCCTTGAGCAGCTAACTGGTTTGCAGCTAGTCAAGAAATTCCCTGCATTTCATGGAACCCGAAGGTTCATTACCGCACTCACATGTGTCCGCCACCTGTCCATATCCTGGGCCAGCCCAATCCAGTCCATATACCCACATACCACCTCCTGGAGATCCATCCTAATATTATCCATCCATCTATGCCTAGGTCTCCTCAGTGGTCTCCTTCCCTCCAGTTTCCCCACCAAGTTCCTATACACCCCCCTCTCCTCACCCATACATGCCACATGCCCAGCCCATCTAATTTTTCATGATTTTATCCCTGCACAATATTGGGTGAGGAGTACAAATCATTTAGCTCCTCGTTATGCAATCTCCTCCATTCTCCCGTTACCTCGTCCGTCCTAGGTCCAAATATTCTCCTCAACACCATATTCTCAAACACCCTCAGCTTCCTTTCCTCCCCCAATGTCAACGACCAAGTTTCACACCCATACAAAACAACAGGCAAAATTATAATTCTATATGTCTTGATCTTTAAATTTTTGGATAGCAACCTGGAAGACAAAAAGATTCTGCACTGAATGATAGGAAGCATTTCCTGACCTCCATCTGCTCTTAATTGTGAATTACAAATCAAAAAAGGATTTGTAAGTGGTAGTGGCATATTGTAACACACTTCCCATAATTTTCCTGGGGGAATGAGGAAAACTGTGAAAACATTCAATCTAATCTCTGAGACTTGAAATGTAATCTAAATAACTATGAGAAGAACATTTGTACAGAAGTCTCCTGAATTATACCATGTACTGTGAGGGGAGGGGTGGCCCAGTAGCTCAGTCGGTATAGCGACTGACTACGGGCTGGACGGTCTGGGATTGAATCCCGGTGGGGAAGAGATTTTCTGCCTGTCCGGACCGGCCCTGGGGCCCACCCAGCCTCCTGTACAATGGGTACCGGGTCTTTCCCGGGGGTAAAGTGCGGCCGGGGCATGCTGCTGACCACTCACCCCCCTTCTAGTGCCGTGGTCATGGAAGAGTAGAGCTATACCTCTACCCACCCTCTGGGCCACACTGAGCCTGTAATGGGATTACTTTACCTTTTACTGTGAGGGAAAGGAACAACATATTACTCCCACCTTCACTTCTGTCCTGAACACACACTTTTTTTTAATATTGTAACGGGAAGCTGCAGCACCTAGCAATATGCAACCTGTGAATCCTCTGATGTCACAGCTTCTGCTATGCCAGTGCCTTTGAGTTAAAGGGACGGACCACCAGAGACTTTTCATGCTTTCAAGAGAAATAGACAGAACATTCTAGTCTACCAGACATTTCCAGAGGCTTAGCTGCAACAGAGTCGAACAATCGAGAAGTGAGACAACACTATATAAGCCAATATCCCACTTCTTACACCAAATGTAACAGAGAGGCCCTTGGGTCTAACAAAAAACACAGTTTATTTACACTGCAGATACAATAATTATAGCAGTAATGAATACAGAACACTGCAGCAGAATCTCAAGTATTACTCTCAATAGATAAGTCTGTTCCTATACATCCAGTTATTTGGGCTATTAGCCCTGATGTTTCTGTATATCCTGCTAGCCCACAGGTAAACTGTTCGCGCTTGCCGTGGGATGCTCTCCTGGAATCGTCTGGCACTGTCTCTGTCTCTTGAAGGCACTAGCGAGCACAAGCTGTGATATCAGAGACTTCGCAGGCTCTCACGCTTCAAGGGGTACTGCCTTATGTTACAATATTCTTCTTTATTAATTGTAATAAATCACATAATGTTTTAACTCCTGACACAAAATGAAACTTGACTTAGTAATACCACTGTCAGATTCAAAGTTTAATTTCCTTCACCTGTTCGTTCATTCCAAGCGAATCAGCGTATGGAATTACATGTTCTGTAAGTTGGTACAGCAACTCAGCTTCTGCAAAAGATGCCATTTCGAAGTGAACCCTTGTGTTGGGTGACTGTACCGCCATCTGGTCTTTTATCTTCAGTAACCTCTCTTCCCGTACACCTGATAAAAAAAATTACTGGTCACAAAATAATCCTTATGAAGTATAAAATAAAATGTTTCAACACATCTCTTTTCTGAAAGACAATTCATTCCTCTCCACAGACTCGCAACCATGTGACACTGTGCTGTGAATGATATTAATATGGCTTTTTTAAACTTTGTGTAAATAATACCAATATAAACCAAAATGTGTATCAATAATTAGAAGGGCAATATCCTTATGTGCGACTATGAGCTTGTGCTAATATACGGTCACGCGTCACTGAATGACAGGGATAGGTTCTTAAAAAATGTGTCACTAGGCGATTTCGTCATTGTGCGAATGTCACAGAGTGTACTTACACGAACCTAGACAGTATAACCTACTAGACACCTAGTCTATATGGCATAGCCTGTTGCTCCTAGGCTACAAACCTGTACAGCATGTTACTGTACTGAATACTGTAGGCAATTGTAACACAATGGTAAATATTATAATATTATATTGTAATAACATTTCATTATTATAACATTATATTATATGATATATTATAATATTATAAACTTATGGGACGACTGTCGTATATGCAGTCTGTCGTTGAACGAAACATCATTATGCGGCACACAACTGTACTCAATATTTTTAAAATACGTCAAATATCAATCAACAGATGTCAACACGACAGTCCAACAATGCAGCACCATGAACAATTTAGGTATAAATAAGTTAGAAAATGTATGCACAGTATGGCTGTGTTATTTAATGATGCTGTCAGTTGCTAAGATGATATAGTGTAAAAAATATATATATATATGTATACACACACACACACACACACACACTCATATACACACTCGCTGTAGCACAGTGGTTAAGGTGCTGTGCTACAAACTGGAAGCTCGCTGGTTCGATCCCAGCTGGTGTCAGTCGATTTTCATTGATATAAAATCCTTTCGATCGCATTATGGCCCTGGGGTCGACTCAGCCTCTAACAGAAATGAGTACCAGGAGTATTTCCTGGGGGGTAAAGGCGGCCGGTGCATAAGGCTGACAACCTACCACCATCCTGTGCTGTTGTCACGAAATCTGGGAGCCCTTGGAACCCTTGGGCCTGTCCAGGCCTGTAATGGGACTGCTTTTACACATACACACATACCATATAGTGTAAAAATGTTGATGCATATGCTCTTGCACCACCTTACAGGCATGTGTGATTACCTCGACAATGATCAGCATTCCAGAGAAAATGTTCAGATATATCTACAACTTTCATTTTAAAAAAATTTTCACTCTGATAAACATTGAATGAATTATGTTTGAAATGCAGGAATGTTTTCATAATGTCTGTTATTGTTCTCTGATTTCAGTGCAAACTGAAACATACTGACAAGTTTATCAATCAAGTCAAATTTCATGAAACTCCACTCCACAGTTCTTATGGTGTTACAGCAAGGGGAAAAGAGACAAGACAAAATTAATGGGCACCTTTTTGCATCTCTTCACTGTGGACTTGCAAAATACTATTCCACGCTTCCCACTACAGTCCGGAATTCATCTGAAGGAGCCAAAGATAAGTACAACACTTGAGGCGTTTGATCAAAAAAAAAACATCGGAATGCAAGCTGAGATGCTTGATTTGCTAAGGCAGCGTTTCCCTAAATTTTTGCTCGCACACCCCTTTTGGCTTCAAAAAGTAACCACGGATCCTCACATACTTGTTCACGCAAACACAGAGTGTCCGGACAATAGGTATCCGAAATCAAAAATTTACATCTCAGACCTGATTTCAGATAGCTAGGAATATATATATATATATATACCAGTAGCATACGTAATAATGCATTGCATGATTTGACGTTAATTACACTGACTGTTGCTCGCTTTATGGGTACAGCAATTTTCTTAATTAGTTATTCTAACGGCCATACAAAATGAACAGATCGCCTTGTTGTATCCTGCGCGGTCCCAGTGGGGGAACGTATTGTGGATGTTGTTCCAGAAGGGACAGAGCTTGAACTTCGGTCAAGACGGGGAGTTGAGCAGGCCACACACACACACACACACGCAATAATCCCCACATCAAGTGTACTGCTAGTTTATTGTGCATAAACAGTGAATAATGCTGATACAAATGAAATGTACTGAGCTCAATTCTCGGGATCTTGGATCCCTTCATTAACATTAACACTGACAGCCCAGCTTCATTCAAAGCTGCTGGCCACCATTCAAGATACTTCTGCAGACTGCAACTGGAGCACAAGGCAGCTACTGTTACATGTGTCAACCCACACACTGCTCACGCTTTAAACATTTAGCGCGACCACTTATAAACAAAAAGAAATAGGAAACTATATTCCTTCCATGCCTGGTATGCTTACTTAAGAAATGAAGTGTAAACGAATATTATGAGTTACAGAAAGGCTAGGACTCAGCATGAACAAAATAAGCTTATGACTTACACACAGTACATACCGCAATCCTGCAGAAAGAAAAAAAACAATGTTTATCAACCACACAGCAATAATATCCATCAACTATAAAACAGTTAAATTCCAAAGTAGCCATTACTCAAATGTATCCACTGAATCCTTCGGATCCGTGAAGCACACTTTGGGAAACACTGTGCTGAGGCAAATAACTTGGTGTTAGATGAAAATTTATAAAGGAGGATGCAATTTTCTTACCAGCTGTTAAACAAAAGTAGATTTGTGCAGTCGTCTTACCTTTGGGATATGGATAATTATCCATCATCTGCAACCCACTGATTACCAGTAAGTTAGGATTAAACTCCTTCAGCAATTTATCAAATTCTTCCAGTGAACTCACTAAAGGATTGTTATCATCATTATGTACAATAAACCTAAAAAAGGAAACATGACTGTCTACAATAAACCCACAATAAAGTTTATAATCTATTACAGAGTTTCACTACAACAAAACAATTACAGTACAAATTCTTTTATCAGAATTGCAAATTTATTAAATTACGAATTTGACATTTAATCAGCATACCAACTAATGCACATTTATAAAATTTTTTACATTAAAACATTTAAAATCGCTCCAACATGCTTCGATCCTAAGATCATCTTCAGGGAGCTACACCGTTCCTTGCTAAAGTCACGTTTTTTAAAAACACTAACTCATTAATTTCCTTGTATTAACTTGGTGCTTTGGCAGGACGTCGTATTGTGTAAGCTGCTGAGAATGCGCCTGCCTATGTGTGTCGTGTGTTATGCAGCATGAGTCTCATGCAGCATAACACACGACACAGACAGGTGCATTCTCAGCGGCGTACGACTTACACAATACAACATGCTGTCACAGCACCAAGTTAATATAAGGAAATTAATCAGTGAATGTTTTTTAAAATGTGACTTTAGCAAGGAACAGTGTAGCTCCCTGAAGACGATCTTAGGATTGAAACATGTTGGAGTGATTTTAAATGTCTTAATGTAAAAAACTGTATGTATGTGCATTAGTTGGTGTGCTAATTAAATGACTCTACGTAATGCACGGTGCAACGATAAAGATACGAATTTGACATTCAGAGGACCGTGCATTGTGATATATTCTTACAATAAAAGCCGGTGAGATGCACTATTTCTCAAGTTTATTTAGGTGAAGAACTCTACATGTTTTGGACAGATCTACTGTCCATCATCAGTAGTCACAACACTGTATACATAGCAATAGGTATTTGTCATACTAGCTATGTTGACTGTCTGCTAGCGAGGTGAGGATGGATCTGATCTTGCTAGCAGTCAACATAAATAGCATGACAAATACCTATTGCTGTGTATACAGCGTTGAGACTCCTGATGATGGGCAGTAGATCTGTCCAAAACATGTAGAGTTCTTTATCAAAATAAACTTGAGAAATAGTGCATCTCGTTGGCTTTTATTATAGGAAGATTATAAGAATTATTAAATTACAGGTACCAAACACTAAGCTATACCTATTGGCTCGTGGCGTTTTGTAGATACCCCACTCTTCGTCGGCTTTGTATTCCAAGATCAAATGGATGTCATCTTTCTTTACGTCTCGCCCTACCACTGTTAAAATATACATATGGAGTTATGGTTAATGGACAAACAATAAATCAGTGACCTCCAATCTATCGTTCATGAACCACAAGCAAAATGTGAACTGTCAGGAATAAATCAAAATGTAAAGAGTATATCACATAACGGGGCATGCACATGTGATTTACATATCTTCTGTTTCCAGTATATCTAAATTTGTTGTTGGATCTGATGTTTATTGGACCGTGCATCATTGGGATTACTGAAGAATGAAAAACCAACTAGATGCCACTAATTATTTTATTGTACGTCTTATACATGTTTTGAGCATTACTATGCCCATCATCAGAAGCTCACGACTATGTTGTTGATTACTACATTGGTCGTTTCGTTCTTGGTTTGCTGTGTGTTGGAGGTTAGGTGCGGCTAGGCTTGAGCAGTGTCCGGGCTGCAGGCTAAAGTGGTTTAGCCTGCAGCCCGGACACTGCTGAAGCCTAACCGCACCTAACCACCAACCTACAGCAAACCACGATGAAACAACCAATGTGGTAATCAAAAACATAGTCGCGAGCTCCTGATGATGGGCATGGTAATGCCCGAAACATATTAAGCCCATAAGAAGTACAATAAAATAATAAGTGGTATCTAGTTGGTTTTTTATTCTTCAGTTGTTGTTGGATATTCTGTGGCATTCCAGCGCAGAAAAGGTGAATGTATAAACTAATGAATCATCTGTTATGTCCATAACATGACTACATTATAACAATGCAGCAAATATTAGTGCAGTGTGAAGTGTGAAAAATCATATACTTAGAATTCTAGGACTGCATATTTATTAAACAAGACAGGCAACGTACTTATAGATGTAACACTGAGGCGTGTTCATGGAACTATTTTTGGTGTGGAAAAGCATTATGTATTGTGTGTGTGTCTCTGTAGTCTGTCTGTTTCTACAATATTTTCCCACATTATCTTACAAATGGCACAATAAAAAAAAAAGTTGAATACAAGATGTGTTTTGATTTTCTCTACAACTTTGGTCTGAAACATGTCTCCTTCTAAGAAGAAATGAGCGAGATATGATCAAAAATGTGTATTGGTCTTCATGTAAATTACCGGTTATTCTTGTAAGATTTTAATGAATCATAAATTTTCTTGACAAATGTTTGAAAAACACTTGAATATCAAATTTAATGAAAATCTGCCCAGTGGGTGATGAGCTATTCCATGTGGAAGGATGGACACAAACGCACACACATTACGCAGCTAACAGTCGCTTATCACAATTCTGTGAACATGCCTAAAACCAAGAATTTTTGGAATATTATGTTTATTGGACCGTGCATCATTGTAATAGTTGAAGAATAAAAGACCGACTTGATGTCACTAGCTATTTTATTTCACTTCTTATGTGCTCAACATGTTTCAGACATTAACATATCCATCATCAGGAGCTTGTGACTTTGCTGTTGAATTACCACATCGGTTGTTGTGTTCTCGGTCTGTTGTGTGTTGGAGATTTGGTGCGGTTGGATTTGAGCCTGCAACATGGACACCACTCAAACCCAACCACACCAAATCTCCAACACACAACGAACCGAGAACACAACAATTGATGCGGTAATTCAACAGCAAAGTCGCAAGCTCCTGATGATAGATACGTTAATGTCTGAAACATGTTAAGCGCATAAGAAGTGAAATAAAATAGTTAGTTTTATTCTTCAATTTTTGGAATAATCCACTGGGGATGTACAAATGAACAGGAGGGAAGAATTTTTAATATAATGCAAATCCAGTGTTACTCATCTGTCTCCGATTTCGCTGCAGGACATCACAACAAGCCAAAGTGTCTGCTGTTCAGAAAGGACCCTATCCAGAGCCCTAATTTTGTGCTTCTGGTTCATGAGACGAAGTTGGGGACACCGTCAAGTCATGCTTCGCAGACACAAAAACACTGTGCACATGTATTAATATGAACAATTCTGAAAAGTGTGTAATCTGGTATCACACTCATAGCCCACACACTGGTTAGTGCCACAGATTCGCCTGAAGGTACCGTGATATAAATCACGTACATCTCAGTCCAGACAGCCAATGTCCACATTAAGATTTCAACCAAAGTCATCCGAAATACAAAGCAGGATTGCTAATCAATTCACTATTATGTTTGTTCATTCATCGGATAATTGTCACGTGACTGGCAGCCGTGAGTATCTATCTATGGATCAAATATTACTCCGAATGCAATGTACCTAATCACTGCTTTAATCAGGGATGTTTTTTCAGGTGCCATGGAATATGAAGTTGTAGCAGCTATTAAGACAGAGGGGAAACTGTTGAAAGATGTCTAGTACTTCCCAACTAACTCCATGGAGAAGATGCCTTCTTGAGAACCTAACAGGTCCTGAGCTAGTAAAGAGATTCCTGCATCTTAAACAACCTGAAGGGCCAAAATCCATTCTAATTCCAAACTTTTATGCCTGTATTTGATATGAAAAATTCCTGTGTAAGAGTGTACCATTTTGAAATTCCATCTAACATGAACGGACATTTCACAACAAACAAACTTCTACATGCTTGTTTGACACCTACTTCACCCCAGTATATTAAGGAGCTAAAGAATTCTCTCACAGTACCATTCTATATGAATTTACAGCCCTATATGAACATATTAAGATTCTAATATCCATTAACATTCTTATCACTTGAGGACGCATTGTAAATTTTCTGATATAGCAAATGTTTTCCACACTTGCAATGAATGTGCCTCTTTAGTCTCAACAGTGTCTTCCTTTGTATGCATTTTTGTAAAGTATCACCTGAGAATGGCCCCTTCCATGCGCTGAAACACGTACTGAGTGCATCTTGCAGGTAATATTTTACTTACAATAGAAGTGTTTTGTTTTGACTTTTATCTGTGCAAATCTTGTCCATTTATTGTATGATTAGGTTTATGTATCTGACATACATGCTGTTTTGGAAGTTGGTACTGTTGCCACCTACAGGTGATGGGTTGTCACTATAGTGGCAAATTTTTATTACTCTTTTATTCTGATATTAATAAGACTAATAGTGAGGTAAATATTAGTCATGAAACCACAACTATGGTAATATGGATTTATGATGGTATTTAATAGCAAAAAATAACTACATGTTTTGGCCAATAGCAGCCATCTTCAGGTTATTACAATTTTGCTCAAAGAGTATCATATACGAGGGTAAGTCAAATGAAAACCTTAAATATTTTTTAAAATACTATTTATTGTGCAGAAGTGGTACAAAGCCGTATCACTTTTCAACATAATCTCCCCCACGCTCAATGCAAGTCCTCCAGTGCTTACAAAGTGCATAAATTCCTTGAGAAAAAAATTCTTTTGGTAGTCTGCGCAACCACTCATGCACCGCGTGGCATACCTCTTCATCAGAATGGAACTTCTTTCCTCCCATTGCTTCTTTGAGTGGTCCAAACATATGGAAATCACTTGGGGCAAGGTCTGGTGAGTATGGTGGATGACGAAGACACTTGAAATGCAGGTCTGTCATTGTTGCAACTGTTGTACGGGCAGTGTGGGGCCTTGCATTGTCATGTTGCAAAAAGGACACCTGATGACAGCAATCCACGTCGCTTTGATTTGATTGCAGGCCAAAGATGATTTTTTAGGAGATCTGAGTATGATGCACTAGTGACAGTGGTCCCTCTGGGCGTGCAATGCTCCAAAATGGCGCCTTTTTTGTCCCAAAAGAGAGTCAGCATAACCTTCCCTGCTGATGGTTCTGTTCGAAACTTCTTTCGTTTTGGTGATGAGGAATGGCACCATTCCTTGCTCGCTCTCTTCGTTTCCGGTTGATGGAAGTGAATCCAGGTTTTGTCCCCAGTAATGATTCTTGCAAGGAAGCCATCACCTTCTCGTTCAAAGCGCCGAAGAAGTTCTTCACAAGCATCAACACGTCGCTCTCTCAATTCAGGAGTCAGCTGCTGTGGCACCCATCTTGCAGACACTTTGTGAAACTGAAGCACATCATGCACAATGTGGTGTGCTGAACCATGACTAATCTTTAAACATGCTGCAATATCATTCAGTGTCACTCGGCGGTTTTCCATCACTATGGCTTCAATTGCTGCAATGTTCTGTGGAGTCACAACTCATTGTGCCTGACCTGGACGAGGAGTATCTTCCACTGAAGTCACACCATTTGCGAACTTCCTACTCCATTTGTAGACTTGCTGCTGTGACAAACATGCATCACCGTACTGTACCTTCATTCCTCAATGAATTTCAAGAGGTTTCACACCTTCACTATGCAAAAACCGAATAACATAAGGCTGTTCTTCCTTGGTGCAAGTCTCAAGTGGGGCAGCCATCTTTATACTGATACTGTGACGGTGTTCGTGCATCTGCACTATGCTGCCACCTACAGGCCATTCTGCACGCTGTTTGTTGCACGCTTAACAACTTACAGGATAATGGCACGAAATTTCGGTTTTTTTATTACAAATTTAAGGTTTTCATTTGACTCACCCTCGTATATGCCTATATTGCGAGGTGATGCTCAGATCTCATCTTCGTTATGCGTTACAATCAGTTTATTTAGTGGGAAGTCTAATGGTCAATGACTGTTAGGATGTAAGTTTATGGGTAGGTATTGGGGGGGGGGGGGG
>Ga0131853_10017981_pt1 | contig 12872 bp, 8 predicted proteins | sample TergutLab28metaG_FD_92764 | JGI IMG/M metagenome (GOLD analysis project Ga0131853, IMG submission 92764) | Labiotermes labralis P1 segment gut microbial communities from Petit-Saut dam, French Guiana - Lab288 P1 (version 2) (version 2) | ecosystem: Host-associated > Arthropoda: Insects >...
ATATAATATAATATAATATAATATAATATAATATAATATAATATAATATAATATAATATAATATAATATAATATAATATAATATAATATAATATAATATAATTTATGTAATGTAATGTAATATAATATAGTATAATATAATCGTATGAGACCGCTGTTGTATATGCTGTCCTTCGTTGACCGAAACGTCTTTATGCGGCGCATACGTGTAATACGAAGGTTTTACTACAGCAAAGGGACCAAATCATCGATGAAAAAGTGAATATCGCTCAGATATGACTCTCTTGTTTAATGTACACCAGGGGTCTAAAACACGCCGTCGTCAACCGCTTGAGACCCTGAAACGTTTGTCATCCTAACCGTAGAATGTTGGCCGGAACGTAGTCCAAAATTATTTTGTAAATCTTAAAAATTAAAAATATTTCGCCACATGCCATGAAGGGTCGAAATGTTTTGCTGTTGTTCGCATCAACAATGAAGCGAAGTGAAGCTATCAGTAATGATAGTACATTTTAGTATTTTCACTCACTGTACCAGTTTTGTTGCGAAGTTGTTAACCCGTTTATCGCCAATAATGACATCCTGTCTGACTTAGTTTTTTATTTATTCCCGTGTACCCAGTACGATTTGATTTTAGACCTTGCACACTAAAATTTATTAAGCTTCAGATTATTTACTTACTTACTCCATGGTGCAGAGTCCTTCTTGAGCAGCTAACTGGTTTGCAGCTAGTCAAGAAATTCCCCGCATTTCACGGAACCCGAAGGTTCATTACCGCACTTACAAGCGTCTGCCACCTATCTCTATCCTGGGCCCGCCCAATCCAGTCCATATACCCACATCCTCCCTCCTGGAGATCCATCCTAATATTATCCACCCATCTACGCCTAGGTCTCCCCAGTGGTCTCTTTCCCTCCGGCTTCCCCACCAAGACCCTATACACCCCCCTCTCCACACCCATACGCGCCACATGCCCAGCCCATCTCATTCTTCTCGATCTTATCACCCGCACAATATTGGGTGAGGAGTACAAATCATTTAGCTCCTCTTTATGCAATCTCCTCCATTCCCCCGTTACCTCGTCCCTCCTAGGTCCAAATATTCTCCACAACACCATCTTCAGATTATTTAGGAAACTGAAATGTGTTGCGTATGATAGGATGAACAGCAGTAAACTGAAATGTGTTGCGTATGATATGATAAACAACAGCTATTTCCTTATACAGCCTTAAATGGTTGGATTTTGTAATGAGGGCGGAGTGTGTTTTGTGTGAGGGTGTAAATTAACTTCCAGACATTATTTAGATGAATTTCTTGCCTTAGAAGATAAGAGAAGGTCACCACGCCTATTTGCCTCGACTGCCCGTGTTTATTTTATAGTTGTATTTAGTTTGTGTTGATGCAGTCACTAATCCGCAGCAGAAATACTACGCTGTCTACAGTCATCGGGCAAGTTAAGGGAGAGAGAGAGAGAGATAGAGAAAATTGTTCTTCCTCCTATGTCGTGTACAGTACACGGTAGGAAAGAAAGGTTTCAAATAAGGACCACTGCGTTACGAGCGAGGAGCCACCTTTCTTTGTGGCGGGGAGGGGATTAGAGGAGAGAGATTTTTTGAATTGGTTTCAAAAATAAATGTACGGAGTTGTACCAACGTGGATCAAAACAGAATTAGTGCTGCATCGCATAGAATTACGTCCCTTACCGCAAAACAACGAAATTAATGTTATGGTCTTCTGAGTTATGACACCGTGTAGTCTGGTAGGTGTGTACCAACGATTCAGAGGAATTATCTGCCTCCACAATGAACGCATAGAAGGCTGGTACGCACCATAGTACCGGTGTTGTATGCTACGGAACTAGAACATGAAGCTGCTGTATGTTTGCACTTGTGTAATGCAGGCCTGTGCTTGCTGTGAGACTTGACAACCGTGTCGTCACCGCCTTGATGGTTTCAGATGTTACAAGACAGTATGCTGGATATCGGATGTTATAAGACGGTATGCTGTATATTAGATGTTACAAGACAGTATGCAGGATATCAGATGTTATAGGACGGTATGCCGTATACCAGATGTTACAAGACAGTATGCTGGATATCGGATGTTATAGGACGGTATGCTGTATATCAGATGTTACAAGACAGTATGCTGGATATCAGATGTTACAAGACAGTATGCTGGATATCGGATGTTACAAGGGAGTATGCTGTATATCAGATGTTACAAGACAGTATGCTGGATATCAGATGTTATAAGACGGCATGCTGGATATCGGATGTTATAAGACGGTATGATGATATCCGAAGTTATAAGACGGCATGCTGGATATCGGATGTTATAAGACGGCATGTTGGATATCAGATGTTGTAAGACACTATGCTGGATATCGGATGTTATAAGACGGCATACTGGATATCAAATGTTATAAGACAGTATGCTGGATATCAGATGTTATAAGACAGCATGTTGCATATCAGATGTTATAAGACGGGATGCTGGATATCAAATGTTGTAAGACGGCATGCTGGATATCAGATGTTATAAGACGGCATGCTGGATATCAGATGTTATAAGACGGTATGCTGTATATCATGTTACAAGACAGTATGCTGGATATCAGATGTTACAAGACGGTATGATGGATATCCGAAGTTATAAGACGGCATGCTGGATGTCGGATGTTATAAGACGGCATGTTGTATATCAGATGTTATAAGACGGTATGCTGGATATCATATATGAGACGGTGTGTTGGTTATATGTTACAAGACGGTATGTTACGGGTCAGATATTATACGACAGTATGCTGGGTATCAAATGTTATAAGACTCTATACTGGATTTTGGAGCGTCTGTTTGAGTCCATGGTAGATCAGCAGTAGAGTCCGTCGCTGTTCTGGGATACTGCGCGTTGTGTATTGATAGTTGGTTACCGACATTTCGGGACACATTTGCAGTCTTGTGGCTGGGACCGATATGTTGTCCCGAAACTTCGGTAAATACTTGCCAACCTACGCCGAGGAACGCTTCAAAAGAGCGAACGTTCCAAGAACACGGCTGTGGAAGCCCGAAATCTGGCATAGATTAAAAATAGCTGCATGCCTGCAGCGTCAACGTAATTTTCTGTCCTTATAAGGACTTCTTTCATACACGCTCGTTCGAAGATTATTGTGTATTGTTGTGATTGTATTGTCACACGTGGTTTAATATTCAAGGATGCGACTCGCTGTGATTATCCGGCGGTAAGTGAACGCGTGACATATTACCGTGCGGACACAGGGCTAATGGCCGGCCTGTGTACGCTTGTGGTTGTCGATGCTGTGCGAAGCCTCAGGGCGCTTAAATGTAATACAGACAGCATGATGCGAAGTGTTGCAGCAATTCGCAACTCAAAGCATCTAATGGATGCTGATGTTTGTCTGTGTTGCATATTTATCCAGTAATGAACTTGCACGAGGCTTGGTGTTCGCACAGTTTAAAGTCTTCTGGACTGTTTGACCGTGAAGATGAATGCATTACGGGACTCCGAAACGTCGGGAAGTGCACACGACGCAGCGTAACATGCCATGCTACTTGAATCTTTAAGTGGGAAAGACAGTTTAATGTTACCGTATGGGCACAGCGCAGTAGTAGGTTTAGCTGAAATAAACCGGTAAATACTGATGGCCGAAATTTCAGTGTGTTACCGAAAATTATTCCCGATCTCTTTTTCGTTGCGATTTGGCTTATAAATTTTTAAGTTGTTCCTCAGACCAATATGGAATGCCCTTTTTAAGCCCACTTCCCATATTTTATCACCAAGCTGTTGTGTGGTCCTCCCTTGCAGCGTTTAAGCGACTTGACCGATATTCGCGAAACTTGGTATGAACGTTATGCCACCGGATGCCGTTCCCAAGTTGTTTTGGTCTCCTACCGTCAGTAGCAGCAACATGGCGAATCGCAAGAACTAGTAACTGCGGTATGACTGCCAGTTGAATTAAGGTCCAGACATGATGTATAGCACTAAAGCATCGAAAACTATGCAGCTGTTTATGGAATTTAGAATAACAAGATGGCAACCGTGCGAAATTATTAGCTTCCAGTCTGCGGAACACAGAGATTGGCTCAATTAAGTTGCCCAAACATTAGTTCCCATGGGTTCACTTGATGATAGAAACAGAACCAAGTTCAGAAACGTTATGTCAGGGGTGTGCAAAACCCCGTGGCAGGTCGTCTTGGCGACTAAGGTGTGCGCGGTGGCGCCTGATGTTGGTGGGTTCTGGCGCCAAGAGTTTTGAGATAGCTTTCAGATTTTTTTCTGAAACTGTGCACCTGTGCCTAATGTGTTTGTGACCACAGTCCTTTAGGTAGGACAGTGCCTAGAATGTGTTTGTCTGGCAGTGTATCTTCATCACCAACCCCGAGGTTTTTATGAGGTATGAAGTTCTGACGTCATATACAGTGGCAGTAATTTAAATAATTCAGAACAACCTTCTGCCTGTGTCTTCTGGGAGCCCGTTATTGCACAACTTTTGTACGTTTCTTCCATATGACGCTACGTGACTTCCCGAAACACAGCCAGCGGTCTTCCTTAGCCTTATCTTCGCCTTTACCGTCACCTGCACCTTCTCGTAGGTGAAGATCGCAGGTACAGTGTTTGGTACTGTAGAAGTATCTTGGCCGTTGGGCCCTCAGCTGTTTGGTATAGCGTTTCACGTTTGTGGCTTGCAGCAGCTTCCCTGCAACTATGCTGTACTCCTTCCTGTGTGTGGGCGATGCTTCTTTGTCCCCCACAGGAAACGGCCTAATGAAGAATATTAATTGTGTATTTGTTATATGAAAACTGGTGTCAATGAGGGCAATTGTTCTATTGTAATACAATGGTATGTATTATGGACATAACAAGTATGTATATGCTGAGAGAAAAAACACGAATAATTGTATGCCAGCTTCTACCGGCCAGTGTTGGGTGTCTTGAAGACGTGATGTCAGATTTGTAACTGTTGTTTGTAGTGCAGGCTATATTATTGTGGGAACTGCATGATTATTTATATTCACTGAGGGAACATGGTCATATCTTAGTTTGGTAGTTGTACCAAGTTTAAGAACCTGCTACCTCGAAACGTAGGTGTACCCTAAACTACACGGCTTCACGTTCCAGAAGACCGTAGTTGAGGTGATGGCCGCTCTGAGAAACTTCGGTCTTAAGAGGGTGGTGTTTTTTTTTTAGAGTCCTGGAAGGAAAACTTTATCGTAATCGTTGACGGGCCAGCTCGTGACGTGTTGTCTTCCGTAAGTTTTGTTACCGGTTGGTTACCGACACTACAAAACCACTGGGAAAACCAAGAATTAGGCCTAGGTGGGAGGACGTCTTCTGGAGGGACACGTCGTGGGTCCTAGGAATTAGAGGATGGAGACGAGCAGAAGACAGAGAAGAATGGAGGCGTCTTGTGAGGGAGACCAGGGCCCAGAAGGGGCTATGGCGCCATAGAAGGTTGGATGAATGGATGGATTGTTACCGAAACGTCTGTAACCGGCTTCCAACCTACATTACGTAACATACCAAAAGTGCGAAGGCCTCAAATGCGCCGCGACAAAAGCTGGAAAACTCGCACAGCGTATACTGTAGTCATTTGGCTAACGTGGGCGCGCTTGTAGCTTTTAACTTTGGCGTTTTGGAAGCTATTAGCTGCTGCAGACGACGTGGTGGGCTGCGTAAGAATGCCGACGGCGAATTTTCCGAAACCTGCATAACGTATTGAGTTGCACAGCAGAGCGGATTGCGGAATGACCAGCTGCTGTGCTCTTTGAATGCATCTGCAACTTGTTGGTGTTGTTGCCTTCCGTGGCTGCACGCCAACTGCACAGTCCATGGTGACAAGGGACACGCCGACGGTATGACGAAGCGTCGAGCGATTTCGCCTATCATAACGTTGGTGCCAAACGGAGGTGATCAGCTGCACGATCCGGTCACTTTATGGCGAAGGAAAAACCCCCTTGTTGGATACGACACTGGGTGGACCTTGAAGTCGGTATGAACGTGTCGGTAAAGACTATTCAGTACTTACCGGGAGTTGAACTCTGTTTCCATGGTCATCCAGACTGTAGAGCAGTCACTTTACTGACTGAGCTATCGCTGATCACCTCTTCGTAGTGATAAATTACCAGACTTGGCTTGAGGATTTCGGTGAAAAGTTGGCGGAAAATAGGAAACGCGTTGCGGCTTTTATTCTATCGGGCTTTACTTTCCGAAATACGTGTTTTAAAAACATTCATTTTGGTATGGCTATGATATGGTTATCTCGTGAATTATTGGGATTCTCAAGATGGAGGTAGCATGTTTCTCCAAAACGCCGAGAACACATCCCACTGCCACACAGTGCAAAAATTCCAAAACAGGATCGATATTGGTGGAATGATGCTGATAGGGGAAACCGAGGTAGCCGGAGAAAAACCTGTCGCAGGGGTCCACTGCAAATTTCGTATGGACTGGCCTGGGATTGAACCCAAGTCTCCGCGCTGATGGGCCGTTCGTTCATCGCCTGAACCATGGCACTACCAGCCGCTGGCGTTTGGCAATTTAACGAGTCACACTGCTACCTAACTCCTGTAACCGTACAATGCCCCTGTTGCCTTGATAGCGCGGGGGCACGCGGTGGCGCAGTTGGTTGAGGTTCACGCCGGAAGTTCGCGGGTTCGATTCCTTATGGTGCCACTGGCACTTTTTATTGACATAATCTTTCGGGCGGCACTGTGGCCTTGGGGTTGACTCAGCCTCTAACAGAAATGAGTACCAGGAATATTTCCTGAGGGTAAAAGCGGTCGATGCGTATGGCTGATATTACCACCTCCATGTGCCGATTATCTTGAAATCTGGGAGCCTCAACCTCCTGGAACCCTCAGGGCCCGTCCAGGCCTGTACAGGAATTCCTTTACCTTTACCTTTTTGCTTTGCCTTGATGGACAGGCGTCCTTTTAGTTTATGTGTTCTGTCCGGTGCTACCGTTTTCTGACCGAAGTCTGATGACCTTTTGGCGGTGAGCGCGTGTTCTTTGTTATACTTCCACGTAGCACGTTGCAGGCGACCGGGAAAGCCTGTTGAACAGCGCTCTTTATGCTGGTATCCCTTGGGCCATTCAAATGTTGAAAACCAGAAAATGTTCAGAGACGTTACAAGACGCTGTAAGTGATTGGCAGTCTGATCACGTGATCCTCGGGACCCTCGGCACTTCCGGTGAGGGCTGTGGCGGTACGGACCGCACCGCGCGCCGAATGCTGGCAGACTGTGAGTGGTTTTGACACTGGTTCCTGAGCGCGGAGACAAGGGTTCAGTCCCGAGATGACTTCGTATGAAGTTCATGGTGGGATAAGTGACAGTGAAGCAGGTTTGTGTCCGATTTTCCCCAGCTTTTCCCTAGTAATGGCCACTCCACCATTGCTGTGTAACCACACATCACCTCGCGATAGCCCTGATGACGCTGCAAGCCGTCGTGTCCTTGTTCTAGTTGGAAGCTTTATGTCTGGTCACAGAGGGAGGATAAAACAGCGGTTGACCTCGAAGGAAATGAAACCTAACCTTGCATTACTGCTTCATAGTGGGCTCAAATCTTGGCCCGCAGAGTGGATATTCTGACTGCCGTTTGTTTCTGGTGGTTCTTCTAAGCAGTGGCGTACCCAGGAATTTTGTTCGGGGGGGTTCAACAAATTCAGTTGATGACAGAGGACATAGAGAAAGGGGATCTGCGGGTGGTAGTCCCCTAGTCGGGGTTCTGGAGGCAGCTGTAAGTTGGTACAAGAAATTTCATTTCGTATAGTAAAATTTTCTTAATTTTTGGTACTTTAAGATTATTTATGATGACAGCCAATTTATTTGTCATTGCTAATGTAAAACAATTGCGAACCGGCGGTAGTTTTAGAATTTTACTGTCTTTCTTCCGAACATCTTGGGGTGCTGGCGTCCTAAATTCAGCAATTTTTAACAGTTTTCACAGTAGGGTTGGGTTTGGCACAATTTTGGGGGGCCTTCGGAATTTCGGGGGTGGGGGTTTGAACCCCTCCTCGGTACGCCACTGTTCCTCAGTCCCTCCAGACGAGTGACAGTATGGCAGCTCAGGTTAGGCGACGATCGATTCATTCCATATCCTTCCCTGTTCATTGTTTACTTATTGACTTACCATTTGGCGCTCTAGTGTGAGCAAATGGCAGCCTTGTGAAATGAGCCATAAACAAATAAATAATAAACACACACAGAAAGAAAAAGTAAATAGATAACAAACAAGTAAATAGATACATAATAAACGTAGAGAACAAATAAATAATAAATTCATAAGTAAAGAGATAAATAATAATAAATATTAAATACGTAAAAAAAAAGAAACAAAACATATAATAATAAAAGCAGGAATAAACAGGGGATTTATTTTTCGTAGCTGGACAACCGCAGTGGACTTAGCCCGCGTTGTCGAAGTTTGGAGATTACATTCAGTTACGCGCACTCCACAGTCTGTAGGACCCTTCTGGACGAGTGATCAGGTCGTCGCAGAGACCTCTACCTGACAACACTCAACACTCACAACATACAGACATCCATGCATCCGACGGGATTCGAATCCGCAATCCTAGCAAGCGAGCGGCCGTAGACCCACGTCTTAGACCGCGCGTCCACCGGGATTGGTAAAGAAACACGTAGTAAATAATAAACATAAAGAAATAATGAGTAGAGAAATAGATAGCGTACGATGAAAGGAAGGTTGAGACGAAGAGAGGGAATCACACGTAATGGGGAACTTGAGAGTTTGTAACGTTAATTTAGCGCTCGTATGGTGAATAAGGAAGGGAAAATGGGGTTGATGTGTTATTTAGTGACGCTGCCAATTGCTAATGTTACACAGCGTCTGAAAATGGGGTTCGAGTAACATGCAAACGTACGCGAGGGATATGAGGAACTCCTTCCTTCGAAGCTCTGTCGGAAAATTTTAATCCGGTTTTAGGCGTTCTTTACGAACTGAAGAAAAAAATACTTTTTATTTGAGGTCATGCCTGGCCTTCTGCGGTGTCAGTACCAGCACCTAAACTGTTGTACAGCTTTTTATCAAAGTTCGATATTTCAGAAGTTCACTAGAACTTTCAGCCGTATTGATTTATATTGGAAATCCGGTTGACATGGAACCGATCGTGAATTAACTTCTTGTATCCACGGACGGTATTCAAGTTCGGCAGGGAGACACGCGAAGTTGTGGAGCAGTGTCATGGTCACAAGTTTAATGAGGCCTGTTTGAATACAGCCATAATTCGACTTTGCCATATGGGCCGTCGTTCTGCTACAGATTGTGTTCAAAGTGAATACGTGAAACTTCTTAATCAAAGGCAAAGCAATCCCATTACAAGCCTGGACAGACCCTGAAGGTTCCAGGAGGTTGAGGCTTCCAGATTTCAAGACATTCGGCACAAAAAGGTGGTAATATTAAAACGAAACAAAATATGTATTTCGTCAAAACACAACTATCTTATGCTTTATTAATTTAAATAATGGCGACTAATTTCGGCCTATGTAGGCCATCATCAGGCCAAGATATGTATAAAATTTAAATTAATAAAGCATATAGTGGTTGTGTTTTGACGAAGTATATATTTTATTTCATTTTAACACTATACTTAAACACAACGGGATGTCCTCTACTAAAGATGAAGGTGGCAAAGTCAGCCCTACGCACTGGCCGCCTTTACCGCCCAAGAGATATTCCTCGTACACATTTCTGTTAGAGGCTGAAGGGCCATAATGCGGCCGGAAGGATTACGTCAATGAAAAATTCCAATGACACCATCGGGAATCGAACCCGCTGTCTTCCGGCTTGTAGCGCAGTGCCTCAACCAACTGCCCCTCATTCTTAATTAAGCGTAATAAAATTGTGTACCCCAATATGGAGTGTTGTGTCCTGCGTGTACATTACGAATGACTGACCCTTCTGCCCATTCCCCAGTTACAAGAAGTTACACTTGAACACTTGCTTGAGTTAGTGACATCAACCAACAAGTGCACTTAGAGATACAATTTATGACATATTGATCTTCTGCCTGTTTCGGTAGCCGGGTGCCATCCTGTGGGATTCAATTCAAAATTCTCAGAGCCATAGCAAATGCACCCTGGTATGTAACAAATCAAGCTGTACATACAGACTTCAACATCCCTTACTTAAGCGACGTCATCCATGAAAGAATCAATGAACACCACAACCATCTGGAAGCCCATCCCAATCCATTATTAGAGCCACTGCTACAACCTATAAGTGGGCCGGGTAACTCAGTCGGTATAGCGACTGAGCTATGGGCTGGACGGTCCGGGATCGAACCCCGGTGGGGACGAGATTTTTCGCCCGTCCAGACCGGCCCTGGGGCCCACCCAGCCTCCTGTAATATTGGTACCGGGTCTTACCCGGGGGTAAAGTGCGGCCGGGGCGTGCTGCTGACCACGCTCCCCCTTCTAGTGCCGCGGTCATGGAAGAATAGAGCAATACCTCTACCCACCCTCTGGGCCACACCGCGCCTGTAACGGTATCACTTTACCCCTTTACTACAAACTATAAACACTAGGAGAGTAAAAAGATGCTGGCCTTTACACTTACAAGGCAGCTGAGGATATCGCTGGATGAATATCCTACCACGTCATAGTTATACATGGTATCGTAGCATACTTGTTTAATCATCACGTTGGCTTATAGACTGTATTATTTCTGATTGCTAATAAAAATAAAAGAAAAGTCCTGTGGGATTCTTTCAGATCAGAGGAATACCAGCCTAACACGTTGATACACATACGTATTTCTTAGTAATTAACCAACTCATTGCACAAAATATTGTTTTATAATAAGTTTATTATGTACCTCTACAAGTTTCGAGCACCATGTGCTCATCATCAGCAGGTCAGAATTGTGTTCTACAGTATCTGGTATCATCACACCTGTAGGTGGCCGTCCGGTGCACAGGTTGAGAGACGACTCAACCTGTGCACGAGACGGCCACCTACAGGTGTGATGATACCAGATGCTGTATAATACAATTTTGACCTCCTGATGATGAGCACATAGTGCTCGAAACATGTAGAGGCATTTAATAAACTTATTATAAAACAAAATGTTGTGCATTAAGTTGGTTGATTAGTAAGATTATACTGAGATGCACGGTCAGCAAAACATCAAAACACATACATTTATTGTATCGTCCTCATTGGAGTAATTAAAATATTACAATTCTAAAATACATACATACAATTGATAGGCATAAAATTGCGGTGTTGTGGTGTTAAAACTGTGCAGGTGCCTTTCCAGATACAAAGCCATACCTGCTTATATTCTGTGTACAGTATGTATGCGAACTGCTGTCTCGATCTTTGTGATCGGAGGAGATCTCGTCCAGATGTAGCGTGTGAAGTGTGAAGTGTCGGGCGGTGTTGTGTACTTCACGTGAAATTACAGCTGCTTGAAACAAGCGATTTGAATGCTGATACGAAACCGGCTTGAAGTGCAGTGAACGTCATGTGCCTTTGTCCAGAGCGCTTTTCGCAAATTTGCGGAATGTTTACATGGTCTTATTTTTATGTTTTGTTGACCGTGCATCCCTGCATAATATTGGAAATACAACCAACTTGGTGCACAATTTTTCTTAGTATGTTTATTTCTTTTCTCTACATGTTTCGGGCGACTGTGTGCCCATCATCGCCCGAAACATGTAGAGAAAAGAAACATACTAAGAAAAATTGTGCACCAATTTGGCTGTATTTACAAGATTACTTCGTCTTGTCTGCCTGTCCGTCCGCATGGAACAACTCGGCTCCTACTGGGCTGATTTTCACGAAATTTTATACATTTTGAATGTTGTTCCAAAATAATTGCCAACAAGATGACACTTATGGAATATCCTTTATTTCAGGGTTAGTCGTCCTTCACTCTACATGTTTCGAGCTTCGGGGAGCTCATCATCAGAAGTTCACTTTTTTACTGTACAGGCAGCCTCTGGCATACTGTGTAATCTTTTGCTGTATTCCACCCGTTCTCCTATGTGTTCTGTAATTGATGGGGCGGGTTTCGAATCTGGACAAGAACACCGAGCATCATGACAGAATTGTTGTGCTTTTTCTTACGAATATGGTAACAAAGTTGGCCACGGCCAGTTCCTCTCATATTCTGTTTAGTTCATTACAAACAACATCTTTAAATTAGAAATTGAAATGAAGTCCCTTTGCAAGCCATGAAGTCATACGTGGGAGTGGAGGTATGGCTCCATTCATTCTTAGCCTCAGGCAGTAGATTATTTTATTATCCAGTGATATCGGTCGAAAATCCCTCTTCTTCGTTGAAGTGCTTCCTGAACGGGGTCACGGTCTAGTAGGCCATATTGTACATTTTTACCGCCATGATAGCCTCAAACCTTATGCCGCTTTTCTTGTACTAAACTCCTAAAGGCAACCACACAAATGCCTTGTGGTCCATATCTGTCGTTACTGCATTTGGCCTTCGGAATTTGGGGAGGGGGTTGGGGGTTCAACCCCCCCAAATTCCGAAGGCCCTCCAAAATCGTGCCAGACTCAACCGGATTGTGAAAACTGTTAAAAACTGCTGAATTTAGGATGCCAGCATCCCAAGATGTTCGGAAAAAAGGCAGTAAAATTGTAAAACTACCTACGTTCGCAGTTGTTTTACATTAACAATGACAAATAAATTGTTTGTCATCATAAATAGTCTTAAAGTACCAAAAATTAAGAAAATTTTATTATATGAAATGAAATATCTTGTACCAAATTACAGCTGCCTCCAGAACCCCTGACTAGGGGGCTACCGCCCCCAGATCCCCGTTCTCTCTGTCCTCTGTCTTCAACTGAATTTGTTGAACCCCCCCCCCC
>Ga0131853_10017982_pt1 | contig 12872 bp, 8 predicted proteins | sample TergutLab28metaG_FD_92764 | JGI IMG/M metagenome (GOLD analysis project Ga0131853, IMG submission 92764) | Labiotermes labralis P1 segment gut microbial communities from Petit-Saut dam, French Guiana - Lab288 P1 (version 2) (version 2) | ecosystem: Host-associated > Arthropoda: Insects >...
AAAAAGTAGCGGCTCCAGGTCTAGAAAACAGAGATTAACGGCTGTGGGGACCCGTTGCGCTGACCACGTGACACCCCTCTATCCGCAGAAGTTGGCACTAACTTCGCCGACCGGCGGCGGCGGCGGCCGCTCTGTCGGTATAGTTCGCGTGCGGACTAAGGCCACGGAGTTTAGGTTTTTTAGGGTGTTCCATCCCGTTGTTTTAAAATAACAATGTTATTTATTGTCCGTCTTACACAACAATATGATGTAAAGTTGGGTTATATACAAGGTTTTTGATAGTGTCCATACGGGTTATAGAATGGTGCCATGACTTGACCTCCAGGCACACTGTGCAAACGATCACGTCATGACGGTTGAGTACCTCTGATTTAAGGCCTTACCACTACCTTATCTTCAGTAGTCTATTAAATTTCTTGTACGAAAGACAAAATGTGAAAACCATAATTAATCCTGAAGTTTTGTTATTTTTCCAGATATCATGCGAAGAAAGTCACTCAGTTGGAACTGTAAGAGGACCACAACTTCAGTATGGCAATGGAACGTATTCTAGAGACCTTGGACAAGAAACCGAGAAGAGGACAGCAGAATTTTCGAGCGGAACTTACGTGAACGACACAGCGAACTTGATGACAGGAACTTACAACGGAGCTGACGTGAATCACACAGGAACCCCGAGGACACGAGTGTCTGAAGGTAGCAAAGGAATACGCCTGGGGAATGGGAGGATAGAAGGTACCAATGACAAACGTCACGGAAATTACAGGTGGAGATGGAGAGGGTTGAATTGCAACACAACTTGCGCAAATAGCACGTCGAACGGCAGACCACCAACTTGCAACAGAACTTGCGCAAATCGCACATGTGGCTAGCGGGCGGGTTGTTTCAACAGCACATGGAATTGGAGGACAGGAGATTGCAACAGGATTTTCAGAATTTTAATATATCACACATGGGACTGGAAGTCAGGAAATTCCAACGCAGCTTATGTCCATCACACAAGAGCGAGAGGGAGAACATTTCCAGTGAAACCAATCACGAAACGCACAGAAGGCACGTAGTATTAGGACGTTATAATAATACTCTTAGACTTGCTAATCAGTCTGTTGTTTGATACTGATAGAAACAAAGTAAAAGAAGCTGTAATGCAGGGTGTTCATTACAGTTTTACTCTTAAAAGTTACTGAGGCCAGACTATTAATTGTTTCCATCAATACAGGAACTCTCTCTGTGTTCTTCCTAGTGTAGCACTAATGTCAAATAAATTTAGGCACTTCTGTACTCATGACAGCAAACTGTCTTTATGATTTTTAGAATCTGAGTACCTTTTCGTGGATTCCTTCTTTCATTTCGGACGCATAAAACGAGAGTGTATTTAAAAGGTTCACAACACTTTTGTATGCAGTTTTATGCATTATAAACTTGCTATGAAGCACTGAACAATACCTAAACACCTAGAATATAGCATCCCAACTCTAACTTTTGCATGTAATGTAGAATAAAGCATTGGTTAGATTAGCAAAAAGTTTATGAGTTTTCTTCAGTTTCTCACACGAAAGATTCTAAAAAAATTATGAATATCCATAACTCTACCTATTCTCTCCTTTGCAGTTCTTATTTTATAATTTTTTACCAAAAACTTGAACTAAATCATTTACCTGATACACCAATGTAAAAAGATCCAATAGCAATGAAATGTCTTAAATTTTTGGTTCTGGTGCTTGAGTATGATTGAAACCAAAAGAGTATCCAGAGTTTGTTACGAGCGTCGACGCCAGATTGGACGCTACTGGGTGTGAATGGCAAAAAAGCAAAGACGAAGATGGTGGAGGTAGAGGACGGGAGAATGAAAGGTATCGGTCAATAGAAGCTTCCGGATTAGAGCATAAGAAACCATTTGTGCATCGAACGAAACAAAATTGCACCCAGGCACCTCAGTTATAAAAATATTATAAATAACGAAAGCCATTTTATTTGGCAAGATATGGAAATACGAAATGTATAATATAAATGTATGTTTATAGTTTAGTATATCGCAGAAAAGTAGATAGTGTGAGTGTTCCATGACACATATTTACTGAGTATTTGAACATAATGTGAAATAAACCAACAACGTAGAAACTACACTCGTGTATTGTTAGTATATATATTCTTATTAATATTCATTATTTATGTATTATTAACACACACACACACACGCATATATATTGTTTATTTAAAGACATTTTAAATGTATCCGTTTATGTACCATAGGACATCAACAAATTTATTAACTGGAAAGGATGTGGGAAGGAACGACCATGGTCTAATTATATTTAGAGTTACATAATTTGCTTGGATCAACTGAGTGAAACAAGAGAATTCCACATTTAAGGTTATCGGTTTGCCTGTTAATATTCAGTAGGATGCATATATATGAGTAGCAGTCAGAAGGGTTAGTGCTTGAAGAAACTTGCTCGGTTTTAAGTACTGTCATTTAATATAAAATATAGTGTATGGGACAGAAAGTAAAATACTTGGCATCGGATTATGTTTGTTCGTACTGAGAAAATGGTGCCGCAGTATTAATATTGGTAGAACAGCAATATGGTTGTGAGAAGTTGGGGATAAGGCGCTGAAAGAATGATATAAAGCACTGGACTAATATTTGCTTGAAAGAATCAACAGGAGTTTGTTATAAGGGGAATAAGGTCAATGGTACAAGAAAGACATAATGATACAGATAGCAAACACTGTACCAAAATGTGGAGAAGATTTCGGTAGGTCTGTATGAACACATGAATTTTCGCTGGGGTAAGATGTCACGTTGTACTAGGAAGGAAAGTTATGTGATTGTATCATCCTTAAAAAAGATGTGGAAACAGAGAAGATGGAGAAAGCGAAATTTGAAAGGACAAAAGGAAGTGAAGCTTAGGTTAAAAGGCTACAATAAAGCCAGATATGTCCCTTCCGCCAATATGTCGTAACGTGTAGGGCAGATGGAATGAGGGCAAGGGTCATTAAGCATTTACACTTCACTCCCTCGGCTGCGTAAGGAATTCTGGAGTAAGTTTCCTTTGTTACTGTTAACGGCCCTAGAAATTAGCATTTTCCGCTCAAGTCCTCAAAGGGCGAAGCATATTTTTGCACAACTTTGAGATTTTGTCTTTGTTACTGTTCATTCTATTTCAAATTACAATTTTGTGTCTAGTAGACTGTGTTCTACATTGCAGCTTTTTAAAATGAAATATGGAACCGTGAAACTGTCTGTACCGTCCAACTTGTACATTAGCTTATTTTTCTTTTGAATGTGATAATGCTGGCTTAGTCACAGAGTTGGATGTCACAAGCCGTATTATGTGGACACAATAAAAATACCTGTTTTATAGGGTAAAGTTTATTTTTTGTCCATGAATGTCTATGGCGCCACTTAAGTGAAATTAAGAATAGTATAATCAAATTTTTTTTACCCTTCGGGGCTCATGGTCTATTAAAAACGCATGGGATAACAAGGCAATGGACAGTGGTGCAGGTCATTCTACAATGTGTAATATCTGCACTGTCTGTGATAGTGGACGAGGGCTTAGAACCATAAACCATATTTATGCTCTTTGTAACTTAATAAAGAGGAACAATTTTTTACTTGGAAGTGTGTAGTTTTTCTGATTATAGAGCACTTTCCGAAAGTGGCTTTATTATTTACCGTATGGATACAACAACACCACTTAGCATTTTCAACACTGTAATTTTTAATAATATATGGAATAAAATAAATGATTCGTGATTACACATATACGTGGCAGATTTTATACCTAAGGAATTAAATATATATTAAGATTTGAAATGTATTATATTGTAATTTATAAAATTGTTTTTTAAAAAATTGCAACCTTAATTATAACCATTTACTCTACACTTTGGCGTTGTTCATAAACTATTAACCCTTATCCCGCAAACGTGGAGAATATGGTGAGCTCCTAATAATGCCAGTAAATGGAAGATGGGATTTAACTCGGCGTTTAAAGGGTTAAATGGAGAAAATGATACATAAATTACAACTAGCTGAATATGAAAGCCGAGGTAACTGATGCGGAAATATTGTGAGGTATTAATAAAGAATGTCACAGGTTACGTAGATATTTAGACAAATTTAAATATATGTGGTCTACAAAGCCAATGTTTGTAAATAGCATACGTAGGACTATGTAATTGTGCAGTGACTAGCATCGTGAAACGGGAGTACTAAGAACAGAAGAACTGAGTTTAATCAAAACCCCTAGTTTAGTGTAATATAGTACAATAGCGTGTCAGCTCCAGAACATTAAAAATTAATAAGAACGGAATTCAAGCTGTAAATGTACGGTATTATGAACTGCATTTTTGATATGTCATGGTGTTATGGGACAAATATATGAGTCAAAATATGAAACTAATATAAAAGGCACTTGTACGAGCATTCTTCCAATAAAACAAGGTTTCTTTTCAAAATATATTGTGGACTGCATTTGTCACACTTCATTTCACAGTTTTCTACCGTCATATTGTCTGTAAATAATGACACATAGAGCACAGGTACAGTATATATTACATTACTGAACGGGTACCCTGTCCTATAACTCTGGCTTTCAAAGGCCGTGTCCGGAGGATAGACACTCACCTCCTGCCATTGCAGCGATTAAGAATGAGTGGAAACATGCTTCCGCTCCTTCTACACGCTTTCATGACATGTGTATGAACAACTCATGTTTACCTTTACCTCTACTTTTACCTTCACCTCTGCTTTAACCTGTCGTAAAGAAATAGTAATATCACATCAGACCAAACATGGCCGTCGAGTGGTTACCACTTATGCTTTGTAATAGGGAGGTCAGGTGTTAAAATATCGGCCCGGAGACCTGATTTTCTTGCTGAATTTTCTCGTGGTATTCCTCAGTACTTACAATTAAGAGACGACCTATTTATTTGACACGTTTCCTTACATTCTTTACTAATTATAATAGCTTTCGAAACTCTACAGTTGCCAAGTAAGCCAAGTGAGAATAATTAAATAAATAAACCTAAGCAAGCAACAAATTTATATTATCTCTGTTTTTCCGATTTTGTGTGCATATGCTTGAATTGTCGGCGTTTAATGGATTTCCTCGAGAAAAATAAAAGCAGAATTCCAATATGTGGGTCAGTTTCATAATGCTGCTGAATCCTCTTCTGAGCGAACTGACAGGCATTTGGGATGTCCCTCTGGGAAAATGTCTGTGTGCGCAGAAACAAAAAGTAGAACTGCCATCATGCTCCTTGACGAACTCCGATTTGAGAAAACTCCTTTATGGAAGATTAATGTAAAGTAAACATGATTTTGTACGTTAACGAAAAAAAATCACCATGAGTTTAGATATGTGCCAGTAATCTAATTAGTCGTGACGAAAAAGTGAAAGTAACAACATTTTGGCATTTTTAAAAGGGTCCGGTGCTGAGGCTAACAAATCCAGGCCATGCCCCGTAGTTTGTCTCTTTTAAACACATTGCAATTGCGTACTGCTACTTGTCTCGAATGTATTGTTGCTAGTTTTAAGTTGCCTTGTGTGTAATTGTTGTTGGTTGGCCGTGTGTATTGTTGTAGTTATTTTGTGTGTATTGTTGTCATCTTATGTGTATTTGCTGTACTGTGTGTGTGCATTGCCGTTTTTTTTTGGTACTTTAGATGCCGGACTGCTAGCTAGAAGTCAGTATTCGGAAGGTCCTGCGACCGGCCAGCTCGACACAGGTTTTTCTTGGTTTCCCTGTGTCTATAAGCAAAAGCTGAGATGGTTCCCAAGATTCCAAGTTGCCACTGCATGCTTCTCATGTAGCCCTCTCGACTTAAATCTAGTAGTAACTAATTTCATGTTTTGTTTACATGTAAAATAACCACTGCCACTGGGTATCAACCCAATTGCAGTAAATAAGTAAATAAAATAAATAAATAACCTCAACAAAGACCTATTGGTGTTCCCTTTCCCTTAAGTTTTCTGAATGACGTTTTTGTAAAAGGAGAACCAAATGTTGTATTAAATGTATTGCAACTGCTGACATAAAAGTATTTCAGCTAGCATTTCATCGACTAATATCAGTCTGCGATCCACATTTTGATAAACAACTGTAGTATAATATTCTTAAAATGTCCAACTAAATACACTTCTGTTGTGTGTTCACTTAGAGGATATAAACGTAACCAAACGTTGTGGAAATCCATTTATTCTACCGGATTTGAAAGGGTTTAATATCGGTATTAATGCAAATTTTGTTTGATATCGCAAGTTTGTACGTCGAAGTTGAACAGCTATCAGTGTACGTCCTTAGGCTTCTTAATGACTGACTAACACACACAGATTATGGAACATATTAATATGCAGTATTGTGTGTACATTCTAAGAGTATCGTTGTTGCAGATTTAAAGTAAAATTATATTTACATATTTCATTGCAGGATTATTCTTTAGAAACGGATTAAAGAAGTATTTATATTACACATTAGCTTCTAGGCAAAAGCGACCGCACAAATACACTGTATTTAACTAAAATTTAGCTAACATAATCAAGAGGTTCAACTCCAGTTCCAATCTAAGGCTGAGAGGATATACTCGTGAAATCAGAGCCCTTGTTTTCGGGCTGACATATGTTTTGTTCAAAACGTGTTTCAGAATTTCCTTTAGCCACTTTCCTTTAGTATTATACTTCCAAAATTTGAAACCCTCGCTCAGGATATTGAGATTAAATTCAGTTGCAAAATATTCCATGAGCTGCTCCTCTCCCCTTTCACCGAGCCTCTCCTTCTCCACAACCTTCATTACAGAGTTATGTTAATGACTCCTTTACATATGACTGGCGTCCACTTTGCTTCTGTGACTACATCCGCCCCTCCCATTATCTGTATTCCGAGGTTTTCCACAAAGTCTTCCACATTTGCTATTGTACTACTGGGGAAAGCCTTGGAAATAAAATGCTGTAAACCTGGACGCAGTTCCTTGTTATATGTAGACCGAAAGTGAGTAAGGGCAAATCTGAAAATCAGTTTCAATACTTGTTCAGCAGGTGTGGAGATTTCGATTTTGTAATCACCTAAAACCTCAAACAGTTTTTTTTTTTGTTCATCTGATGGTTGAGTGATATGCTTTAAAATTTCGGACTTAACATCGCCGGAAACTAGAATATTGCACTGTTCTTTCATATACTGTAGATAAAGTTCAACAACACACAAGTCCCTTACTGAGACAAGATTTCTGGACGTCAGGCTTTGAAGAATAGATTGAAGATATGTCACCTTTGTTGGATAGTTTGAAAAGTTGAACACATTGCTTATAAGTAATTGTAAATGTTTGTTTTAAGCAAAACTGTAACGATCCGTTCCAATGTGAGGCAGTACAAAGACGTATTGATACATGTAGGCAATATGTAAGTAATATCAAAACAGTAGACCGTCTGATATTCCAGTGCGAAAGGCTAAAGAAAGAAAGAGAAATTTTGAAGAACAGTATACTTAAAGTAGGCAACTGGCCAGTAAGTAAAAGTGAACAAACCAATCCGAATCTGAAGCAATTAATTAGACACATAAATTCAATGGACCTTGAAGAGATAAACCATTCTAACGAACAGATGTAAGAACACTAACAACAGAAATGTAAGATTACAATAGTATGTAGTATTACTTACTGTAATGGAGCATGCTGAGGATTTAACTTAAAAAAAAGTAATTTCAGTGAGTGCCGAACTTGGTTTGGATGTGGCAGTCGTCCATGGTTTCAGCGTAGTTGTCAGGTAGTCTGAGCAATGCTGAATAGTGATTACGTCATTAACTGGAGTTGAATTTGTGATAATATTTTTTTGAAAAATGTACAAAAGTAGCGAAGTCTTATTGGAATATCTTTATATGTTAATATCAAAACTCAGTATGAACTTTGTCACACTCGGTTCAGCAAAAAGAGGTAGCGGATCTTGTCTATAAACGAACATCCTTCAAATCCTGAACAAACAGGCGAGAGTTCACTTGGGTTTTAAAGGTCACTCCCTGAGGAAGTGTCGAGTACTTCGTCGACAAGGAAGATGATTTTCATCTGTGTGACCTCAATAGAATCTGGAGTTGCCTGTGGACTGTGGGGTTTAGCAGCATATTGAGGTTCTGGATGTTGTAGTGTGTATTGAATGTGAGGTTCAGAATATAGTGGATGGAGATTTTGAAATTGATTCATTAGCTGGGGTTGATTTTGTGGTGAATGCAGTTGTTGATTTTGTGCTTGATTTTCGGATTGATGTTGAGCTTCAGTTAGATATTGAGTTTGATGTTTCGATTCATCTTATGATAGCTGATACTGTGTCTGATAACAGTCAGATTGTTTGTCATGTGTACATTCAGCCTGGAGTTTAATTTTTGGAAGCCAATGAAGTTGAGGTTGGAATTTTGGAATTTTGGATACTGGGGCTGATATTGGAGTGGATACTGAGATTGAGGTTGGGGTTCAATTTGTGGCCTGTATTGAGGTTCGGTTTGATGTTCTGTTGAATATTGAGGGGGTTGAACTTGGTACTGGGCTGGTGGCTCTTTGTGAATTTTATGTTGAGATTCCCGTTGATTTGGTGAATACTGAGATTGTTGGCTTTGGTATCGAGATGGTTGTTGATGTGTAAATGATTGTTCATATTCAGCTTGATGTGCTGAATACTGAAGTTCTTGCTGACGTTGGTATTGTTTTGTGGGCTTGTTCTATCTTGCTTACTGATAATCATTTTGATATGATGGATCCTAAGGCTGTAGTATTTTGTGTTCAGATTCGGGTAGATATTCAGCTTGTTGTGCTGAATATTGAGGATGTTATTAAGGTTGATACTGGGTTATGGGTTTATCTGAGTTGTATGCTCATAATTATTTTCATGTGTGTCATAACTAAACTGCAAATTTTGGTACTGGGATGTGTGTGGATTTTGAATTGCATGTTGCGGTTGAGGATCATGTTGGAGTTTCAGTGGACATAGAGGCTGAGGATTGTATGGGAATTTAGTCAGGCGTGAAAGAACATTTTGAAGTTGAAGTGGGAGAGAAATGCCTGTTGAAAAATGTACCGCTTCTGTAGGAGAGACTGTGTCGTTGGGAAGATCTCCAAGCCTATTTTCAATACTTGCTGTAACCTCGCTGGGAACGCCAGGAGTCGTAGCAACAAGTCGCAGGAAAACTTTCAAGCCATTGTCTGGGCTGGTAACGGTCATGTTGAAGAGCCTTTGGATGATAAATTCCCACACACTGTCTTTCATCGCATACAATACCGAAGCGAGGTTTCAGAACGTCATGGCCGCTTTTATGTCAATGGGTAAAGGCATGGTGGTCATAATGAAGTACACCTTAAACGTAGCAGATTCTCTGTCAGACAATTCTTTGTTCTGCTGTAAAAACTGCTGTAAGTCGTAATTCACAAAACTACTTGTGTCCACTGCGTTGTAAAATGGGTGACCCACAACCGGCTGAAGGACCCACCTCTTGTCTATACCACCTGTAAGGGTGGGAATCTGCTGTGTGAATACTAAATCGACAATTGTGGGTTCTTGTTAATAATTGTTTAGATGCTCTATTTGAAGACCAAAAACTGGTTCCACGATAGGTACGTATGATTTGAGCACGTTCTGCAGTTGTTCCTGTAGGGGTAAGCTTATCAATTTTTGTAGTTGAGGGAGTAGAAATTTTGCGTTGATCTGTCCCAAAAATAGTCTTTTAAGTAGTTCCTCAACAGTTTCTAGCATTTTTGGGTTTGTTGTTATCGGCGAGTTTTGTAGCAGAAAGCTAAAGTAATTGATTATGTTGGTCTGTAAGATATTCAAAGGAGTTAGCCTCTGTACCTCCTTATACTGTCAGATTCACCACCAACTACTGCAGGTATGGCTGGTCTAACCACAGGTATAATGACCTATTGTTTTTCACCGTCAGCTCTCATGATTTTGACAGAAGCACTGCCTTTGTGGTTTGGAATTGAGTCTTGTGCCAGCGGTGTGTAGTCCCACGAGCCTTTAAAAAAGCCATTTCCATCCAAATTATCGGTATCAATTATTATATCATCGGTGTTGCCACTATGAGTACTGAAGTTACTCGAAACGTTGCGGCCAGTGACAACATAAGCTCTGCTGCCACTGCTGTTATTGCTACAATCTACATGAATAATTGCGCCTCGTATTTGTTTAGAACAACCAACTTGATAGGACTGGCTGAGTTTGCTAACTCCGTTCCCCTTAACAACTCCACCAGCACTAAGAATTCCACCACCTAATGAACCCAACCCAGATAGGATGTCAGCCAAATTTAGCGACCATAATGCACAATTTTAACACCATTCTCGCCATTTCCAGTGAAGATTCCTGGTAGACTGTAGAACTGTGAAAGTGCAGCTGATACTGGAGGTGTTTCCTTCGATATTTTCTCAAATACTTCCTGCAAAAGAATACAATATTTAGTGTTATAAGGCAAAGGCTTTTTTCTGGAACTCTTTTACATAATATACACAGTTAAAAAATGAGAGATTTTACAGAAATTAAATATGAAGAGAGGTATGCTGTACTTTGTCTATTCACTCAGTAGCTGAAAATGGCATGGATCTGGCGGAGATCGAGTTAGAGGAAGAGTACATTTTCACCCTTATTTTATAAAATAAACTGTGAAATTTCTTTCGGGAAAACAAAAACTTATGAACACAAGCATTCAATTTGACCTGTTCCAGGTTGTCCCATGTTGATGGTTTTAGGTATCCGAGGCTCGAAACTGAATTCAGGATGGTAATCGCGCACTTTTAAAATAGGAACTGATAATTCAATTTGCGAAATATTTCTACTTAAGTCCAGGCTCTTAGAGTAATTATCATCTTCTACTAATACCTCAATGTAAAAGATTTCTCCCTACGACGCTAACAGTTTTCCAGACAGGCAAGAAAATGTTGTCCTCTTATAGAGTACGAATATAAATTAATGTGTTCAGAAGAAAAAAATACTGGGCGTGTCCTCAGCCAGATAAATTAATTCTACACCGCCTCCCCCCCCATATTACATCTTTTTTAAACCGTTTCCACAAGCCTGCGTCTTCTCAAATTGGATTTTAAGAACACAAATATGAACATAACCTTAAGTTCCTTTAATTTTCTTATACATAGTTAAAAAGGTTTTCTATTTGAGTACAGAATTATTAATTTTGAAAACACCAAATAGATGGCCTACATGTTTGCGCTATACAAATTGTAAGGTGACAAAATAAATTTTATAATATTTGTTTTGTATCCAATTCAGAAGTCGTCCACTGTGAGATGTATAACATTCTTATAATAAAACCAACTAGATGCACTAATTTCTCAAATTTATTTTTGGAATAAAACTCTACATGTTTCGGACAGTTCCTCTGTCCATCATCGGGTGTTTTTCGCTGTACACACAGCAATATGTATATGTCGTACAGGTTACAGTTACAACTTGCGAGCAGGATCAGGTCGGAACCAGTTCCGTCCTGATCCTGCTCGCAAGCTGTCAGCAAACCTGTATGACATATACCATTGCTGTGTGTACAGCGAAAAACACCGTGCAATGTGATAACAATATTTATTAAGACCAACTAATTGCACATACTTGTCAGACCATTAAAATCACATTATCTGATTAAAATGCATTTAAAATATGTTTCAATCCCTCTATGAGGATGATCTCATAGAGGGATTGAAACATGTAGGAGATATTTTAAATCCATTTTAATCAGATAATGTGATTTTAATGGTTTGACAAGTATGTGCAATTAGTTGGTCTTAATAAATATTGATACACGATACTTTTTATCTTAATTAGATTTAAGGTTTGAATGAAAGGGCATCTGACAATATTGAATGGATTGTGTGTAGAAGACAGTGAAGGTAGCCTATTTTAAGTACGCTCTCTGACATATAGTCTACAAGAGAGAATGGGAAAGCTATTGAGTAAATAAGTCAATTGATCATCGGAGAGAAATTAATACAGAGCTTCTAAAATAAGAAGCTGGGGATATAATTCTGAGTCTGTATAAGAAGTTCCTTCTGAAAGCGATTAATTTAGTATTTTATTTTTGCTGGAGCGTGTGGTTGAATGCTGGCACCCTTGAGTAAATTACGTTCGGCATTTAGTTTAATAACTTCAGTAGCAAAGAGAGTATCCTGTTGTTGATTACAAAACATTTTTTAATGTTATATAGTCGTGCAACTCTCAGTCATTCATAATATTCGTGACAATTCTTCAAGAAGTTGTGGCCTGATAAATTTTATAAGGAAAAGTGACTTAAAATTCTTTCGCCACACTTAGCACGGTTTCACCATTTTATACTCTAATCTTACACCCTGAACAGTGTGGAGTTTATCTAACATAAGGTTATTTTTAAAATGTTCTCTTAAAGGTATTACAAAAATTGAGAAGACAGCACGAATATTAAACGACTGTTGGTAATTTCTCTGTATTTGCTGGAAACCTTCACATTTAAATAAGATTTTCTCAATAAACGGGTTTTTCATGTAATGTCAACTGCAATCCTTTCAAATAAGGCTCTACAAATAAATATTCACCATTACGTTATTTAAAAGTACGAACAACAGAATAAATAAAAGGAAAACCTTCCTTGGTGAAGACCTTATGAATTGTTGTCTTTTTTTTCATTTCAATATTTAATCAACTTGATGCACAAAATTTGTTTCACAATAAGGTTTATTTCATGCCTCTACGTCATCACACTTGCAAATGATCGTTATATCATTTGCAAGTGTGATGATACCAGAGGCTGTGTAATGCAATTTTGACTTCCTGATGATGAGCACATGTGCTCGAAACATGTAGAGGCATGAAATAAAACTTATTGTGAAACAAATTTTGTGCATCAAGTTG
>Ga0131853_10017983_pt1 | contig 12872 bp, 8 predicted proteins | sample TergutLab28metaG_FD_92764 | JGI IMG/M metagenome (GOLD analysis project Ga0131853, IMG submission 92764) | Labiotermes labralis P1 segment gut microbial communities from Petit-Saut dam, French Guiana - Lab288 P1 (version 2) (version 2) | ecosystem: Host-associated > Arthropoda: Insects >...
ATATATATATATTTATATATATATATACAGGGCCACTGAAAATGATGGACCTAGGTTCAAGAGGTAATAACATGTATGTGAAGAGAAATTCAGAGATGAGGTTTCCTGTAACATGCTCACTAACTCAAAAAGTTCTCTTAATCATGCATGTGCACATCTTTTTATGCATACATCATTCACAAAAAGAAGCTGAATGCAATTCACAACAATGACTACTTTTATGGCGAGTGATGTTCACAGATGAGACAACAATCCATGTGAGTGGTCAAGCAGTCACAACTGCTGCATTTAGGGGCAGAAACAGCCACACAAAATTTACAAGCATGTGCAAGACTCCCTGGAAGTTAATGTGTGGTGTGGCATAATGCACGGTGCCAAAGACACTAGGATGACAAACATTTACCTGGATATGTTACAACTTTCCATAAAATGACAGCACTGAACAAGAAGAAGGCGAAAATTTGTGTCAACAAGATGGAGCTCCAAGAGGTACGAAATGCCCTGAACATCACATTTCCTAATCAGTGAATCAGAAGACGCGGACCAATGCCATTGCCCTGATGAAGTCCAGACCACTCATCAAGGATTTTTTTCTGTGGGGATTTATAAAATATCTTGTTTATATCACGAATATCCGACATTTTCATCTACGACACAGAACACAAATGTAGTGGCAGTCATTTTAATGAACATGGCAAGAACTTGAGAAGCATCTAGATGAGGTCTTAAATACTGGGATGTGTATGAAGTGGTGATTGGCAGTTAGTTACCAACGTTTTGGAACAACCTATCAATCCCATTTTCAAGTGTCAAGCAGATGTGACTGACAGTTTGTCCCAAAACATTATTAATTAAATACCAATCAATGCTCTGTAACATCCCAGAAAAGTGAAGATTTCAGTTACACTGTGGCATAAGCCCAAAATCACATACACCATCTATATGTTTGCAGAGAAACACACGGTGCTCAAACTAAGATCTTTTAAGGTACGCATGAAAACTTCATTAGTTGAACATGGCACAGCAAATTCCATCTCTACATCAACCTTCTCACAAATGCTACATTCAAAACTAGGCCCATTGTTTCAACGATCTTGTACATACACATGTATGTACATATGTGCATACATGTGTGTGTGTTTGTGAAACCTGCAGGACAGTCTGCCACTTAACACCTGAGGCAGTTCAATTTACTTCACATCTCCAAACCCATTTCTCTAACATCCATTTAATATTTACCTCTGACCTACCTTGGTCCCTCAAATGCTACTCATGCGAACTTCTCCAACAGAACTTCAGCATACATTTATTATGTTGTATATTTATATGTCAAAGGCCATGTTACCTTGCTTTAATACCAGGTGGTGGATACAGATTGATAACCATTATTTTTACCTAAAATATCATTTACAAATTGGCAAAACTAGTACTCTGAGAGAAGTGTATTTTGTTTATTCACTTACCTGTCAGAACCTGATGCTGAACCTGAACCTGATCTGGAGGCAGAATTTGAAGAGGCACTGCTCTTTGACTCATTTTCAGAATGTGAACCAGAGTTCTTGTCCGATTCAGATCCAGATTCCTGGCCTGATTCTTCTCCAGATTCAACCTACAGTTGTAGAATAATTTTAGGAAGTTCACAGCATATGTATAGGATAATGAAGTACAAAGACATTCATCTAATATGATCTTTTCACCAAGACTCTACTTCCCAACACCAGCAACATAACCACACACAACAAAGATGAAGACAAAAGAGAATACTCAACATCTATATAATCCTCAAAAATTACAATTTGAACTGCAATATGACAAAAATTTGAATCACTGCAATATGTTCCACATTAATATAACTAATGCACAGTAAGATGTAGGAGAAAATACTTTATTTGGAATAGCAACGTTTGATAAATACATGCCAAGCAAGAAACGATCAGAAAGGGCCACCCCTGAAGTTCATTTGATGAAATGTCTATTCCCTGTGGTAAAAATAGTCTATAAATTGAAAACTCTGAAGAACATGACAAGTTTTTACAGTTTAATTAGATTAATCAATTAAAAGAGTGACTGGGCATTATTTGAGGAAACTGGTGCACTACACCATAAATGAATATGAAGCCAGATGTTCTAAATTTCAGTCATGAAGCAACATTCCCAAGGAAAGAGTGTTCATAAGGGTAAAATGTATGTATATGAATGGAGTGTCACACAATAGCATGAAAAATGTGTTAAAGAAATTCACTGGAGTTTGAAAAGCCATGTAAAAATATAATAAAAGCATAATTACAAATGTACCTCATGAGACAAAACTATCATTATAACAAAGGTACCATGTTTCTGTTTACCAAGGCAATACAAATGATAATGGTACTGCTGTTTGTAAAAATGTCTGAATCATCCTGGTCGGGATCAGACCTGATGCATAACAAACTTTCAACTTCATTCTATGAAAGCTGTACTAGATTGGAGTGTATATACTTGTCTAACTCAACTGTATGATGGTAGAGATATGTATATAACTTATTACATAAAGAACTACATGTTTCGGCCCTTTTCATTGCCCCTCTTCAGGTTGATAAATGAAAAACTATATTGTGAATAGTCTTCGATCAATGAACCTACTCTAACTATAGATACTACATTTATATAAAGTTACACACTGTATATTTATAAGTGTACATGTACATATAATCTCTACAAACATAAGATGATACCATAGATCCAACTATACTAACCAAGAATAACAAAAATAGCAGAACCCATGTACCCACACCACCCATCCTACACAACACATGCGAGATCTCGTACCCACTTCACCTGTTACCTCCCCACTGTGTACAACCCACACATGTCAAGTATAGTTGCTTACTAAGTTTTTTCATTTATCAACCTGAAGATGGCCAATAAAAAGGATAGAAACATGTAGTTGTTCTTTATGTAATAAATTATATACATACCAGTACCATCATATAGTTGTGTTAGACAAGTATATACACTCCAATCTAGTTTAGTTATAAACACAACAGGGATGACAAACCTTGATTATGAAAGCTCTTTCCTTGCCAGGGTTTAAAACCAGTCCATAGTCAATTTGAGTATGGTATAGTGAACAATGTATACAGGGTGTCCTGAGGGGGAATGTACCAGACTTCGGGAGAATGTTACTTAAGTTAAAGTACACCAATATAACCGTTGCGGAGATAATGGCAAGAAAAGTGTGGTCTTCTTGCGGTTCCACATACTGTACCTGTTTCGCATGATGTGTTACCCGTACACTGTGCATTTCCATCCTTCAGTCTACTGCCGGGTCAAGCGCACCCACGCTGACTTCAGTATCAACAGTTGTTACTGTTACAGTTAATTGTGAGTTGTAAAAATGCCTTTTGTGTTTTCCCACGTGGAATATTCTGACATGCATTTTGTGTATGGATTTTACGATGGCAATGCACGTGCTGCTGTTGGTGAATATCAAAGGCGTTTTCCCGATCGAAGGATTCCGTCTAGGGGTGTATTTTCTCGTATTCCCCAGACTATGTGTGAGATTGATTTTCTTCCAGGTGTTGCTGTGCAGTCTGAAAGGGGGGTGGTACCACTAATAAACACACGAGACAACATTCTTGAGATGGTTCAGAGACGTCCACGACTGTCCACTAGTAGAATTGCCTCTCACATCGCCGTGTCACATATGCAGGTGTGGCGAACTCTACATGAGGAAAATGTTTACATCCTTATCATTATCACAGGGTACATCTGTAACTAGGGGACCCTGCTCAACATATGGATTTGTGCCACTGGATAACAGCACATCCCCAACTGTTAAGTGTCCTCTTATTCACCGATGTGGCGTCTTTTACCCAGGACGGTATAATTCACGAAATTTGCATACGTGGTCCCATGATAATCCACATGAAACAAGTGTAACCAAGTTCCAAAGGAGATTTTCAGTGAATGTATGGTGTGGTGTGCTTGGTAACAAGTTGATCGGACCTTTTGTCTTTGACAACAATAAACGGGAAACGCATATGAATTCTTCCTTAAGAATGAGTTACCAGGTTTGTTGGAAAACATCCAGCTAATGATATGGAGCCAAATGTACTTCAAACATGATGGGGCTCCCCCACATTACACTCGGCACGTGAGAGAGCACTAAACGAATCCTTCACTAACTGCTGGCTAGGTCGTGGTGGTGGACCCGTTCTATGGCCACCGCGGTCGCCAGATCTTACACCACTTGATTATTTCTCTGGAGGCACATGAAGACATTAGTGTATGAAACTACCGTCGATTCAAGAGCAGCACTGCACCATCGTATTTTTGTGGTGGCAGAACACATTCGCAACCATCCTGACAACATCGTGTCTGCTACTCAGATCCTATTGACATGTGCCGAAAACTACATAGCAACTGGAGGAGGGCACTTTAAACAATTAATGTAAAGCAGGTACTGTATTTTAGTACTGACAAGTAGTAGGCTAATATCAAAATCCGCAGTCAATAATGGTAAATGAGTACTTCAATAGTGCTGGATATTCATGAGTCATGTAAAGTGTTTGGAACCCTAAGAACAACTACATTAGTGAGAGTGTTTATGTAGTTTAATTGAATGGCTCTATGTCAATCAGATGTTAATTATATGTTAAGTACAGATATTAACATTACAGAAACCACATATTCCTGCCAGTTTTAATATGTATTTGGTAATGAATAAGTGTGTAACAGCTGTCATACTTTCAAAATTCTCTCGCCATTATCTCCGCAACCGTTCAAATTTGGATATAGGTGCTTTTTGTTATATCGGTGTACTTTAAGGAACATTCTCCCGAAGTCCGGCACATTCCCCCTGGGACACCCTGTATAGGAATGTTCTAGTATGTAAACATTACCATCAAACTCTTATACAGTAACATGAACAGCATGATGTCTAAAAGTAATTTATCGCCAGCATTCATGACATGTACATGGGACACAGAGTCTGCTTTCAAAATTTAACACTAATGTGACAGCACAAGCCTCCAGAAATATAATTCGTATGTACTGGAAGTTTACAAAATCCACTCATCCAGTCACACAATATGTTCCATACAGATAGGTAAAAGCTCAAAATTCAAGTCGAATTATAAGATCAGAGAACATCACTCTAATCCTTCTTCTTCTTCTTTAATCTAATACATGATAATAAACCAGTTAACTTAATTTTCTGCCTACTTTACTCCTTATGAAAAACAAGTACGCTCAGCTCCCTCTTTTACCTATAACTAATTTGTCCATTGTAATAAGATCTGGTACAGATGTTATGACATCAGCAGTTATCCCACATACCTGTTAATTTCTTACAACTTGTAGTAATGACACAGTGGACACACAAACTTATGTAGTGGGAATGACACACTACTACTCAATGTAGTCTGAAATTATGCCACATGGAATTTCAAATATATACAACTTTTATTAACACATTTTGACATTATTTATTCCATGCATTTTGACTGAATGGTTCGTCCATTACACCAACAAATCTACCTAACACAAATACAGTATTACATGGCTCCTACACGTTTCAGAATTGTTTCCACCATTCGCAGTGAGATCTACATCAAGATTTAAAACTTACTGGAATACAACAGATTACAAAAGGAATGCATAGTACAGTATTCTGTGAACAAAACAGTATTTTAAAAGTATGATATATTAAAACAATAAGAACAGTATTATGGTGTTTTCATTAAATATGATTAAGAAGTTCTATGTTTTTATGCTGTAGTTTTTCATTTGTACACAAACATATAAATTATCTTCAAACATCCAGGGATCTTCAGCACATGCAAAATGATGATTTTTACAAACAACCGCATCCATCTGGTCACACAACATTACAACCCATGAAGCAATGAGCCCTCATAAAGTTGCTTAACCAGGCCAGTTACAATGAACTACTTTAAGGTATAATAAGAAAAATAAAGTTGTCCCTGTACATACCACAAAGGCACATGGCACAGTGGAGGCACAGCTCCATTCACTCTTAAGCTCAGCATTACATGTGGGTGATACAGGTTGTATTAAGTAGAGGTTGATGCAGCAGGGCAAACCACAATTTCTTACCCACGAACAGTACAATAACACAAACGAAATAAATCGCACACCAAGTTTACTTGGAGTCTATGAATAAGCACCACCACTGCATCCATTGAAGATTCATACCACGCACATTACACTAATTTGGATTTGTATAGGTTACATTTCAAGACTGACTATGTAGTGTATGATGATACACACAGAAGGCCGAAATATGATAGTTTTCCCTGTACATGCATCACTAATCCACTGATATTGTCATAACAATAAATCTATGTGGCAAATTTTAAAATAAAGTATCCCTTCTTTATGATCTATAGAGAAGATGGAGGCAGCAAAGCCCTCTGGAATACCAGTAAATACATGCCAGTCTATAGAATATCACATCCCAGACAAGAAACTCCACCAATACAAACATGAGAACCTCAAATCCCACGAATCTGAGCATGCCTGATATCATTAACTGGCAAAACTGTGTCTACACATATGTTATTAATTTTCACATTACTATACCACCTGACAACATGGACTTTCTGAATAGGATACTATATCATGAGTTTCTTTATAGGATGCTATATAACCTGGTGTCTTTAGTTCCCTGCTTTTTCTATGACCATTGACAGATGAGTCCTGCCTAAAAATACTGCACAAGCGTAAGTACCTGGCTCAGAGTTACAAGTTGACAACTTAAAAGACTTGTACTTCAAACATGCTTGAGAACCTGCACAGTTTGCAAACACTGTTAGCTCTTTTTCAGTAAGCGTATTTCTCACACAATGAACGGAATTGAGGAGGTTCCAAAGATTGGCCATCCCAATCTTTGGAAGTAGTGTCAAAAGATTTATTAGATGGGGTACAATAAATAATAATGCAACAAAGCGCATGGATGAATCCTACCTAGAATCATACTAAGCAGACCACACTGATGCAGACACAGAGTTTTGTAAAACTGCTATGGACAGTCAATGAAACATTTAATCACACCACACATGCTGTAAGTGGCCATTCTGACAAAGTTACAAGAAGAGAACAAAGAGTGTTATTTACCGAATACAAAGTGTTACTCCAATTTAAATATTATCCTTACTGTTCATTTGAGCATAGTCCTCAGAAGCAAGGTGACTTATGCACTTCTGTAAAGATACGTCCCCATTCCCCTTCATGGAAAACATTCTCTTACATACAAAAACAACAGTTATCAAAATAATTATTTTAAGAATTCACATAGCTGTCTTACAATTCAACCATCAATTATGGACAGCATTTTTTTTTTTACATAAGAAAATCTCATAAGCAGTTAAAACAGTTTCATTTCTTATAAACAGGATGCTGTTATAAGTGCTAAGAGGTCACTGGTGTGATAATATTCTCATATGTCAACTAAGGATAAGAGTGATAACTCACAGGACAATTTCTATGAGGAAATGGAACAGGTAGGTATTCAATTGACCCTTTGGTACCAATTTTTTTCCTAAAAAAATACTGCCTGGAAAAATCTCCCTTTGCACTTGGGTTGACACAGGAGAACAGGTGCAGGTGTGTGTGTGTGTGTGTATATATATATATATATAGAGATACACATACCATGCCAAATAAATGTCACATTTTGGCACAGACTTTAGTCAACTTCAGCACTTTCAACAGCAGACTGCACATCAACTACAGTCAATGTTAGGTTGCAAAAGGGTTAGTTCCCCAAGTACTACATGAAAACTTAGTTTGGAAACCAGTGCTAAATTAAGGAGAAACGATGCTTTCAAACAAATGGAAATAAGATTTTAACATAAAAGCAGTAAAATGCAGCAACATATAAAAATCTGGTTATGATGAGCAAATGTCCTCACATCAAAACATTCACAATACTCCTGGACCTTTCCTGACTAAAAAACTCACTATCACACTGTTTACACCTTGATAAGATAGCAGAAGCTACTGACATATGCTACATGTGATATTTTACAGGGAATGAGTGTGATCTCAACACTGGTGGCTACAAAACTCATGAACAGACCGCTTGTAAGTAAACAAGTAAAATGTAAGTCAGAAACATAGATTCAACCTGAAGGAGCAGTACAAAGTGGAAGTTAAACAGCACCAGTTTAGAAGCTCAAACAATTCTGCACCTTTGGAGATCATAAAATCGGTGTTTCTCAACCTCTTTGAGCTGCGACATAGATTGGACCAATTTCTTTATCTTGTGATTCCAAGAGTCAAAAATAAAAGATAGGTGTAAAACATAAATATGGTTTTAGGTTTCCACCATGCAGTAGATGAGGATTCTTACTCTTGAAGATTGGACATATCAGCTGTAGGGAAATGTTCGTAAGAAATTGGCGCTACTTGCTGTGTAATTGCCCAGAATTGCACAGTTCTCTAAAAAAAATGAATTGGCACAAATGCGATTATATCAGTGACTTAATGACATGCATACACATAAATATGTTGTGAAATTAGCAAGCAAATCATTAGTTCTTAATCCACTCAGAATAGGCTATATCCCCACTACCTTAGATTGTAGTGGGGACATGCACTCTACTTGGAAAATATTAGATGAAATATAAAAATTTCATCTCAACAGTCTGGGTCATTACAAATTCAAGAAGCATGAACAACGGTTTCATGAAGAATGTTCAAAATCTGTACATGGAAGGAAGTACATTAAAAAGTAATGGACACAAGATTCAAGCCAAATTAATGCAGATCATTTGAACAAGGTAAGTTGAGAAATTAGTAGACATTTCAGGACCAAAAGAAAATATCTATACAGCAAAACTCAAGAGCTTGAAAACAAACTATAATAATAATAATAATAATATCATACACTTGTATAGTGATCAATATGAATTTAAGAATGATTATTAGTCCACATTTCACTTATTAAAGGATGAGAAGGGAAACCTGCTTGTCAGTTACTGAATGTACATGGGGTTAATGGCACTAGGGACAATGAAATACAGCTGAGCTACTACTGCCTGAACCCAGAGCCTTTGAGATCAAAATGACTATTGGAAAGCTGCAAAGATAAAAATCACCAGATACTGAAAAAATTCCACCAAAACTGACTGAAACAGGAGGTAGGACAGTACATTCGGAGATACACAAACCTATTAATTGTATGTGGAATATGAAAAATTTCCTTCAGCAGTGGCAGGAGTTAATCACTGTAACTATTTACAAGCAAGGTGATAAAACAGACTGTGGTAATTACTCAGGCACATCACTATTTTCAATTACATAAAAAATTTTACACAACCACCTTCTTGCAAGGTTAATTCAAAATGTACCCAAAATTACTGACTGTCAGTGTGGATTTAAATGTAACAGGTCAAGTTCCAATTGCACAGCCCAACTTAGTTACAATAACACAAAGGGGATGGAATATTTTGTGTCATAATACACAAGTATTGTTCTGAAGAGTATAATTTTGGTGAACAGTGGAGAATGAATTGGTATCACAGAATGTCTGACGCTACGGAAAAGGCATCACATAAACTGAGTTATAACTGGGTTCGACAATATGTTATGCATTCAAAAAACAGGTGGACCATGCCAAAAGTCATGCACAAATAAATTTCACAATCAAGTAAAAGTATGAACATGAAAACAGCATATCAGTCAAGTCTGTACACTGCTTCACTTCTCAACAAAATCCTGTCCTGATAGATGCATTTTTGCCGCTGTAATAGATGTCTGAAAATCACACTGTGGTGGCAGAACTCCATCTAAGCAGTTTACAAATAAAGATGGACAGCTTCTTGGGGTGTCTCACCGGTTGCATAATGTGACCTCATATATTACCTTTTACAAACCTGAACAAATGGTAGTCTGATGGGCCTATGCCCACACTGTATGGTGAATGGGGAGAAGTTCCGAGCCATTCTTCTGAATCCTCACCAAACACACAGATGAGCAATGTAGGCCCATGTGGTGCCACGCTGCAGGATTCTTTTTTCTTTCCTGGATATATCACATAGTGCACAATGAAGATTCTGGAGCACCTTAAGATAATAAGCAAGAATGATGATGGCCCCCTTTGTGGCAAATGCTCGACACCCCACAAAACAATTGCTATTGTCTGAGAGGATGGGCAACGTTTTTGGTTTTGTTTTCTTGGGTGAGGTTGTATCATGGCATTCCATACTGTTGTTTGGTTTCCATGCAAGAGATTACACCAGGTTTCCTGACGTCACCAAGCTTGAAAACATTTGTTACCCTTTATAGCTACTGTGGTAAAAATACTTCTGCTGACATTTCTGCTCCTCTGTTAGCTAATGACCCAGGAGGCATAAATTTTCTTGTATCTGAAATTTACAAAACCTCCTGGACACATGGCGCCCTACTCCAGTCTCTGCTGTCATTACCGCGATTTCCACATGTCGATACTCTCTCCTGTACTCAACAATTTTACTTTGTTACTCTCATCGGAGGAACTTAAATGGCAATCAGTAATAGGGTTAACAGATGCTCTATCCATCTGACACACTGCTAGCATCCATACAGACGTCTCCATTTCCACAATTAAGGTGTGTGTGATTATCCAACACAAGTATTTCCTCCTTAATGATAAATTCAGTCACTGAATGTTGATGAAATTACATATACTTTCCAGCCCCCCCCTTGCACTAAAATATGACCACATTACACAGGCAGGCAACTGGATTTTCATTCAAGTGTGAAATGACAGATGGAGTTAATATTAGACTTACGAGCACGATTCAGGTAGTGCGGAATCAGTGCAATGACTGGGATATGGGCTGGACGATCTAGGGTTCTGATCCCTGAAGGAGAAAGTGGTTTTTCTATTCTCTTAGAGTCCAGACTGGGTTTTTGGCCAACCCAGCACCCTAGTTCATGGGTACTGTGGACTGTTTCCTATGGGGTAGTGGCCTTCGTGCGACTGGCTATCCACCTTCGTTCCCCGTGTCCTCATGGAGTGTACAGGCACAAATTTACCTTTTACATTTTATACAGTGTAGTATGGATAGGCGGACGCTTGTGAGTGCAGTAATGAACCTTCGGGTTCCGTGAAATGCAGGGAATTTCTTGACTAGCCGCAAACCAGTTAGTTGCTCAAGAAGGACTCTGCACCATGGAGTAAGTAAGTATGGATAGGCACAATATGTCTATTTCTATCTGGGGAATGTTCTGAAATAAATACATGGTTTATTGCTGAAACTTTTAAACTTTTTTTCAGCTTATGCCATTAGGAAAAGTCAAGAAAAAGAGGAGAAATGATACTGAATGTGACACATTGGCTCCTGCTTTATGCTGATAATTTATTGCACAAATACATATATACCACACTCCAGCATTATTAGTCGCTAATGAGACTGGTCTGTAAGTAAATGTTGAGAAAATGAAGATTCAGGTCATGTCTTGTTGTAAATGAGAAGTCAATCACACAATAAAAACATGTAACAAATCCTCTGAAAGTGTGGAAAAGTTTATATATTTTAGAAACTGCATTCATGAAGAAATTAAGAGCAGACTGAATTCAGTGAAAGCATGCCCCACCATTTGGTCCATTTCTCATTTGTTACCGCGTAACATAAATATTAAAATACAAAGAACTGTAATTTTTCCTGTTGTTTTGGTCTCACACTGGAGGAAAACAGAGTCTACAAGGGACGAGGTAATGGAAGTGGGGCACGCTACGTAACGAGGAGCTTTATGATCTGTACTGCCACACCAAACACGTTTCGGGTGATCAAAGAATGAGATTGCTCGATAATGTGGCACATACAGAAGGGATGAGACAAGCACGCCGGGTTCTAGTTGGCAAGCTTAAGAGAACCACCTGTAAAACCTAGGTACCGATGGAAGGATATGAAAATGGATATAAAAAAAAAAGTGATGGATGTGGATTGGATTGGTCCGGCTGTGAACAGGGAAAAGTAGAAAACACGTTCAAAAATCTTTGGGTCCATAAAATGTAGCGTGTCTTGTCCAGCTGAGGGACTAGGAGCTTCTCAAGAATGATCCGTTCCAGTCAGCTAGTCTCACGAATCACCATTATCAGTTCCACACACACGCCCTTTGGGAAGAGCCTCCGGTATGCACTGAATAGAAGGCTGACTGGGCCCCATTGGTGGTCTTTGACGCTTTGGATAATGTCGTCCATGGCGCAGCCTAGTTATTATAGCGACTACGCTTGTACGTTTTGTAATAACCAGAAGTAGAACTCATTCCATCACTCCTCCGTCCCGCCAACGCAGTAATCCACCAATTTACGGAACAAATCGCATACGTCCTAAATGTCAATTGCGGCACCGATGTTACGTGCATTACCGCCATACTGTGCAACCTCACGCACAAAGCTTTCCCACTCCTAACTGAAGGTTGCTAGGTCACGGTTAATTGACCTTCCAACATCCAAACTGCATCGGATAGTATTCGTCACCAGATAGCTCAAGCCCGCCATGTCACATAATTCCGTGAAAATATGGTCTACACAACGATTTATTCTCAAACCTGCATCCACTAAAAGCCAGCTCTCTTCGATTACCAACATGCAAGATGGCGGGTATGCAACGTCACCTCCCCTTTCGTTTCGACATGTACAGGCGACACGCCTCGTGATCTCTCGGCTTCTCGCCCACGCTTGCGGAATATGAATATTAAATAACCTTCTTACATTCCGGCTGCAACCTACCAGTTACGTTGCTGCCATAATGTGACGTTTAACAGCATAACGGCATTAACTGTGGTTCCCAAAGAACTCCTAGCAAGCCCCAAATACTATCGAAGTACATTAGGATACGTGTGCAGCGAATCTATTCAACGTAATGCTTTTATAAGCA
>Ga0131853_10017984_pt1 | contig 12871 bp, 19 predicted proteins | sample TergutLab28metaG_FD_92764 | JGI IMG/M metagenome (GOLD analysis project Ga0131853, IMG submission 92764) | Labiotermes labralis P1 segment gut microbial communities from Petit-Saut dam, French Guiana - Lab288 P1 (version 2) (version 2) | ecosystem: Host-associated > Arthropoda: Insects >...
GGTGTAGATGGGTGGATAATGTTAGTATGGATCCCCAGGAGGTATGTTGTAAGTATATGGACTGGATTGGGCTGGTCCAGGATACAGACAGGTGGCGGACGCTTTTGAGTGCGGTAATGAACTTTCCGGTTCCGTGAAATGCGGTGAATTTCTTGACTAGCTGAAAACCAGTTAGCTTCTCAAGAAGGACTCTGCACCATGGAGTAAGTAAGTAAGTAAGTAAGTAAGTAAATAAATGTTCTAAGGAAGAGAGCAAGTGGAACAGACGGCGTCGGCTACCGAAACTTTCATTTAGTAACGTTAGCTACAGGTTAGCTAAGATCGTTACACCGCAGTTCCAAAGGCACTATCAATGTTGTGCTGCACTTCGGAATTTTTCTAAGATTGTCAAACATGTCGCACTGCTACAGTAACTGATCCTTCCCTGTCCCTGTCCGCCAAGCAGTAAGTAAATCTCAATTTATACACCTTCAATTGTTATTAGTGCCTGCACAATTTCGTGGCTCTTGTTCGTATTTAGAGATGGATCAATCCATTTCTCTTCCTATTCCCTTTCTTTAAGATTAGTTTCAATATTATATCCTTCTAATACTGTGCCTCCAAAGTTATTTATTTCCTTCAGGTCCCCACTATTTTTGTCTCTGTGTGAACTGTAGACAAAATTTGGAAGACATTGCTGTGCCTTTCAATGAAATTTAGAGGGAAGAACTGTCAGATATTTTGGCGAACTTTTGGGACTTGTTAACTGAGATACTGAAATACGTCAATGTTAAGACTGGACAGTGTAAAGAACGGCGAAATGTCTGGTTACTGAGTAAAATCCCAGAAGACAGTTTTAAAATTTTATTTGCGGAATGAGTTTTACGTCAGGTAAATAAGTTCAGCTTTCTTCGAATCTATCTGAAGGAATCCAAAGGAAATGTAGTTCTTGTCTTGGCTGGGGAAGATTGTGAATATTTACCGACAAGCAGAATTTACTTTCGTCTAGACTTAAAATTTGGAACTTTCCGAGGCAGTTCGCTCTGCGTTATAGCTTGTACGCAGTTCCGAGTAGGACATCGCATGGAATGAACGCATATATTAGGTGTGTTTGCAATTTAACGGGGTAAAACATAGACAACATACCGTTGTTTGTCACCTGTTGAACAGTTGGTGTTCTTGTGGTAGCCAGAACTTATGAAGGACGATTTTGAAGCCGCGGCGATACAAGCAATACATAACGTGTTTTCAGGCTCCGTTACTGCTGGCCGTAAACATCATTTTAGGCAGTGCCTGTGCAGACAACCGCAAAACGTCGGTGGTTTAATGGAATACAAAGAAGTTAAAAAAGTCCGACTGACATACAGAATGCCTGCTGCTTGGGCATACCTAACCATCAGTACAGCAGATGGAAATATGCTTTTGAACATGAGGATATTGCACGGAACAGAAATTAACATTACTTCTAGATTATTGTGTCCTGCAATGGATGGAGAACCGGAAGCTTACTATCGAGATGTGAAATATAAATGATAAACTGTGTAAGAATGGCAGTGCCCTGGAAGGCTGGAATTGCACAATATCAACATTATAGGAAAGGAACAGCCCGGTGATTCGTGCAGCCAATGAAATTAAGAAACGAAGCGGAGTTGGTAATTGGCAACTGAAATAAAAGAATGTGGACAGCAGCCTATTTGTTTAGAAAATAATAAAACAAATCAGATGATTTGTGTAAATGTCCACAAGAATTAAGCTAAGTAAATGAAGGTGAATAATTATAAGTAATCAACATAAAATCAGTGAAAGACGTACTGCTACAGCTATATGACAATGGAAAACAAAATTGTAGGATATTAACCAATAAAGGAATTTATGCAAGTGTTAAAAACCCACTATAATAGAGACAATTAGGTTAAATAGATTATTTTGGTTTGGATATGTACAGAGAATGGAAGAAAATAGAATTCACAAAAGGGTATTTTATATGAATTTGAGAACAACAAGATTGAGAGGTAGACCAAGAAATAGATGGAAAATGAAGGGAGGGATGATGGAAGAATAGTTGGTGAAGAAGGATGGCAGGATAAAGTACATAACAGAGAGGAATGAAAGAAGCTCCTAATAACGGCAAGGAAATGTCACATTTTGCACATGGCAATGGAATGAATGAATGTGACAGCTAAAAGGAACCAAATCTGTTGACATCTAACCCCCTATAATTCACAGTCTGTTCGCTGCAGTAAACAAGTCGCTGCCCTCTAATGGCGATTCGACTTTCATAAGGAACGACAGAATGAGAACGAACAGTTCAAGAGTTAACAGATCTGCCCTTAAATTGTGTTCGAACGGTAAACATATAAGGCACGAGATTCAGAATTATGTGGCTCTGTGCGACCACAAAACAGGAAGGTGTATCAGAAGGCACGACAAGTAATGAAGAAACTGCACGTGACCATCACCGTAATAACAACAACAATCGGACTGAAAAATTAATCAGGTTGCCTCGTGTTATGTTATATGGAGTACTGTATGCTCAACTATTTCTTCAGCATCAGTTTGAAATTAACTGTTACAGATATTAATTTTTTTGACAAGTAGTGCATCTCACGGAGAACACAGAGTTTCTTAACAGCAGCCATTCCATAATGTATTCCGTTGTTAAAATTATTAACGAATTTTAACCTGCGAAATGGATTACAGTCGACTGTTAATCGTCATTAATTATTAATACCGGTTGTTTTCAAAACCGGATATGACTCACGCTCTTATTCAATCAACCTCCTGCAAGCAGCACAATGATTTAATTTGGAGGGAGGAATTTGTTAAAATTATGAAATAATTTGTGTTTTGAAAAGTGTTCTGAAAGATATCGACGCACACTGAACACGTCCCTTTGTAGAAATCATCCCGCTGTAATACGTAGTAATAAAAATTGAAACATGTACTGCCGTGTACCACGTGGGCCGCGATAGCTCAGTCGGTATAGCAGCTAGCTACAGGCTGGACGGTACGGGGATCGGATCCTAGTGGGGCGAGATTTCCCGCACATGTCCATCCTGGCTCTGTGGCCCACCTAACTTTCCATAAAATGGATCCTGGGTCTTTTCAGGTGATAAAGCGGCCGGGGCGTGGCCTTAACTACACACTAACATCTAGTTCTGCGGTTAAAGAAAGAGAAGAGCTATACAACTTCTCCTGATCTAGGCCTTCAAGGCTTGTTCTAGGGTGAAAATTATCTGTGAATATATTGCGGTTAAGTGAAACACAACACACTGTATTAGTTCCGTTATGAGCTGCTACATGTTTCGGCGATACTGACAGTATTCAGGCATTAAATACACGATATTTAAACTGAAAATAAAATGTACTGTACATTGAATTTATGATATATATCTAATTCAAAATATATAATGCATTTTATTCTGAGTTTTAAATAACATGTATTTATTGCGTCTGGATGATCAGTCTATAAAAAGTGAACACTTTGCAATTATTAAGTCAGTAACATAAAAACATGGCTAGTTCTTTTGGGGGGGGGGGAGAGGTGAGGAAGTACAAATTCGCTAAATTGTTCTTATATTCTCTGTTTACAGTAATATTTATTTACCAACATTCCTAATTTGAATGAATTTATGAAGTTAAATAAAATTTATATCCTTGATATTTAGATTGTAAGCAATAGCTGGACTCTTAAAGGTAAACTCGCTGTCTTCTATTTCAAATAATTTGCAGAAAAAATTTAAGGCACCTGAAATATCCTTAACCAATTTACAGTAAGTCTGAAACCTACAGAGATTTCAACGTTGAAAAATCTAAATATTCGGAGTTGAATTTCATACATAAAATAATCGATTCTTTGCAATTAAAACTGTTTGTATAAAGAAAACCGAAAATGCGGAATGCATAAAATATGAACTCGTACTAGATAATGTGACCATGAATTTTAAAATAGTGTTAACTTCTTATCGACAATTATGTCCACAGACCTCAAGTGGTGTTTTAAGGGGAAATCACTCACAAGTTCTTTATCGCCTGTTCTGCACGTGCGCTTTAGATGTCTCCAGTCCCTTTCCACGCCGCAAAATTACAGTTCCTAATGTACAGCAGCACACATCAGTTGTATTGCTGTTCATTATTCACTTCTTCACCTAATTAATTCAACTTCCTCGGGTTGAATTTTATTTGAGGTGAGTAAACGATATTTAAATTTTATCAGCACTTGTAAGCAGTTCTACTGGTGTCTGTTGCTACCGACAGGGCTGCAGTCAGTGTTGCTCTGTGTCAAAGTACTCTTCCTTGTTCCGTGTGTCAGGAAGACACGGACACAGTCAGACCATACGGAAGAGACTGTCGTGTCTAAACTGCAACTGTATGTAGCTTATGTTGATGTGGAAGATCAGTTGGCGGCACTGCGACTGCACTAGGCAACTGATATGACGGAAGGACAGACTGTAGACATCAGACATCTGCAGATTGCAGCAGGTTATGGGAAGCGATTTCAGGAAAGCCCTATGAGGAATGGGGCGTATGAATTGAAGGATGTTCTTGTGACTTTCGAACTGAATTCCACACTTGAAAAGAAAAATGAAAATTGACAACAAATTTATAAATAAATTGCGTTCCAATTCAATCATCAGACCGAAGAGTTACTCCAATTTCTTGATGCCTTCATAACATAAACAAACACATAGAATATAAGAGCAAATTTGCGAATTTATATTCCCCCCCCCAAAAAAAAATCAGGCATATTTATACTCTATTGATTGCAAGAATTGCAAAGTGTTCACATTTTATAGACTGACAAACCGGAAAGAATAAATACATGTTATTAAAAACTCAGAATAAAATGCATTACATATTTTGAATTTGTTATATGTCACAAATTCAAATGAAAAGGAACTTAAATTTTAAAAACACTGAACAAATAAAATACGATACATTAAAAGGCAATGGAGTAAGTAAAGTTGTGTATTGCAGTTGTTGCAATACATGCAATAGAAGCAGAACCAAAAGTATGGAAACAAAAATTGTAGCAATTTACCCCGGTCTGCCATTAAGACACTTCGCGAAACGCAATTCTATTATACAAAAGAATACTTAATTTTGTGTTGTGTATTTTAAGAAAGTAAACAGATGCAGCTGTGATTTTCCACTAGGAATTGCTGTATGTTCATTATGTTACCTCCGGTGATCTGATCAAAATTGCACTTCAGTTGCAAAGATCCTAAAGATGCTATTTCACACGTCGAATTGTGTGGTCCAATTTAAAATAATCGCCTTCTGAAGAACTGAATATTTTGTGCCCACTGTAAAGTAGCTGTGCAATAACAAACACACACACACCACACATTACACACACCAAACACAAACCACACACACACAAACACCACACACCACACACACACACCACACACACACAAACACAAAACACACACAACACACACACGCCACACAAACACATCACACACACAAACACATCACACACACAAACACCACACACACACACACACCACACACCACACACACACACACACACCAAACAAAACACACTACACACACAACACACATACGCACGAACGTACACCATACACACACAACACACACACACACACACACATATATATATACATATGTGTGTGTGTGTGTGTGTGTAGTGTGTATGTGTGCGTGTGTGGTGTGTGTGTGCTTGTGTGTGTGATGGGTGTGTGTGTGTGACAAAATGGACACAAAACACTGCATGACAATTCCTCTCTTTAACCGCGCTCTGTACGACGGTTCCCTGCATGCTACATAGACCAGCACAGCAAATCACATAACATCCGGTAACTCCAGTAACTGCAGTCGGCCTGCCTTCGAACTGCACATCCCAATACAAAAATCTAATTTTCATTTACTGTTTCACAAATTGGCCTTTTTCTGTTTGTTTGAGCGGATGGAACGTCTCTCCATGGTCATTCTAAGTGATTGGGTTCATGCAATTCCAGTTTCCGTTAGTGTTGTCTACTTTACCGACAGAGCGCAAAGTATCTGTGCTGCTATTTGCACACCCTCAAACACTCAATGGTGATTCTGTTGTCACAGTGTTTGGTCGAGCGGACCGCTTTACGTCCTGCAGCTTGCAGTGTTTGTCTCTGGACGTTATAAAGAGATATGAGGTTGCCATGTGGCACCGTCGGCGCGATCTGCGCCGAGGACGTCAGGCGTCTCTCATTCGTATGTTTGCCGTTGTCTTCTTGTGTCCGATTATAAAACCGGATTCGGACTTTCTCTTTCGAAATCTGATATTCAATTTACTGTGTGGAATTTGCTAGTTTGAGGTTAGGTATTTTGAATTATTTTTGGCTAATTCCTTCTCAAACATGCCAACACCCCGCCCCAAACACAGAAGCAAATTCAAGAAAGATGTTGTGCTGTTTTCTTGTCTCTGAAACGACTTCATGTAACAAATTAGAGGAATATTGACATTTGCAGTTATGGCCACGTTCTGACAGTGTTGTGAAGTTCAAAACAAAATTATTGTAGCAGCCTATAAGTGTAGGGGAATTCCATTGTGTGTCGATGTGACGTGACACAAGCAGCTAACAGTCAAGTGTAAAAGTACTGCTGTAGAAAAATGTTATGTTAATGTACTGCTGTCGGAGTAAAGTTTCCATATTTACTGTTGACAAGGTTTCTTCCACATAGATTAGAAACTAATGACTTTAATTTAGTGCCTTTTCGTACCAAAATAATGCTTGATTTCCCCTTCATATCACCCGCTAGACGAGACATAACTCATGTAAAATGGTGAATTGGGAACATTTTGTTATTCTTGTATCCACGTGTATCTCAGTACTACAAACTTCAAAGCAATAAATATTTTCCAAAATGTAAAAAAAAAAAAAAAAATGCTTGACTTACCTAAATTTTGTATTTATTGGCTGACCTACACGTGTGTTTTAAATGCATCAAGTCACTTCCTTGTTCCGTGTGTCAGGAAGACACGGACACAGTCAGTCCTTACGGAAGGGATTGTCGTGTATAAACTGCAACTGTATGTAGCTTATGTTGCTGTGGAAGATCAGTTGGTAGCACTGCGACTGCACTAAGCAACTGATATGGTGTAACTGCAGACTGTAGACATCAGACATCTGCAGATTGCAGCAGGTTATGGGAAGAGATTTGAGAAACACCCTGTGAGAGAGAGTTGTTTGAATTGAAGGAAGTTGTTTTGATGTTCGAACTGATTTCTCCACTTGACAAGGAAAATGAAAATTGACAGAATATTTTTAAATCAATTGCGTTCCCATTCACCATCCTCGTGTACTTGGTCCACTCCAATTTCTTGATGCCTTCATAACATAAACACACACAGAGAATATAAGAGCAAATTATCGAATTTGTCCTTCCTTCCCCCTCCCCTACAAAACCAGCCATGCTTTTATTTTATTGACTGTAAGAATTACAAAATTGTTCTCATTTATAGACTGACCATCCCGACGCAATATATACATGTTATCTAAAACTCAGAATAAAGTGCGTTATATATTTTTAATTAGATATATATCATAAATTCAATGTAGAGTACATTTTATTTTCAGTTTCAAATATCGTGTATTTAAAGCCTGAATACTGTCAGTATCACCGCAACATGTAGCAGCTCATAACGGAACTAATACAGTGTGTTGTGATTCACCGCAGTACGTATATCAATTTTCAATACTCCGTATCTCAGTAGAATGAATTCCACAAATAGAAATTATAACCGACCGCCTTCAGCTGCCTGAATGTTGGTTACAACAGTCGGTACACTGAGTCGGTAAGCATAAATCAGTGCCAAGGAATATACGAAAGGATAGGAGCCGCTGTGTTTGACGGTTGTTACCTATGATGTGCTATCAAAATCTCATATATTTTGATTTTAAACACAAACATGAAAAATTAAAACTAACCAAGAAATCTATTAATTACGATGTATTCACCACTCTGCTTCTTCGAGTACCTCTTTCCTCTGTGTCTCACATTTTATTGTTCTGTTCTGGCTTATCTGTCTGTCTGTCTGTCCTCTTCTCAAGACAAAGTGTAGCCTACAGGCAAGCCCATCCCAAAATACCGTTTTAACAAGGAACAAATGTATACCGCTACAATAAGACAGAGAGTTTAAGACTTCTATGGAAATTAGTTTTGTCAGACCTTTAAATGAGGTGTGTCAGAACTTAAAATGAGGAGTGTCAGCTTTAAATGAGGTGTGTCAATCCTTAAAATGAGGCGTGACAGACCTATGAATGAGGTATTCAGACCTTAAAATGTGGTGTGTCAGACCTTAAAATGAGGTGTGTCAGAACTTTAAATGAGGTGTGTCAGATCTTTGAATGTATGTCAGAACTTCACCAAGTCTAGTGACCTGATAGCCTTAAGTGCGGACAGCAATTAGCGGTTTGAACTGCTAAACAGCTCCACGCATTCCAAAACTTGGATACAGAAATTCTCTTTCCTTTTCAATTGAAATTGGCCAATGGCTGGACGACCAAATTTATCTTCTCATCTTCTTGATTTCTTATTTGAGACTTGAAATACGGATCCTGGTCGGCTATATTGCCCGAAAATTTTGGGATGGTAAGATTGGGGAACGAACAAGAGAGATTTATTCCTTTACAATCCGTAATAACAACACTTACACGACTTTGGTGCAGTAATAACAGTAGTGAATTCACACAACATTCATGGGAACAGAACATGAATATCAGAACATTTTTTAAAGATCAGCAAAACATATCTACACTCTTACATTTACATCGAAACACTTAATGAAGTACATTTAATTACAGTTCTTTATGACTTAGTGAAACTTTACGTTTACTGACACTGAACTGCTGCCATCAATTACAGTCACACTGTAACATGCAATATCATATAGACTCACAGTAACCATGCAAAGTTGCTGCACTCAGTGCACCCACTAACACTATTGCTACTTGCATACTGAATTCTCAAACACACCGTAATACCGTTCAGAAAACAACAACAAAAGCAATAACACAAATTTTAACCAAAATGCAGTACTAATGTGACACACACACATACACATACAAGATATCGGTGTGGCAATTCTTTTCTTTCGCCGTCGGAACTTAGGCGTAACTTTTTCTTGCATAAATGTTAAACAATGATTTATTGCTTCCTGGTTAAAAAACTTTCCTAATTTCGACCTGCTCACTTGCAACCTCTTATGTAGTGGGTTTTTACATTCGCGTGACTTTCCAAGGTCCATCATATGTTCTGAAGTATTTATTTGTAGTACCGTCTACAGCGTCCGATACTACTTGGCATTGGCGAGGACAAGATTGCCTACTTGCGGTTCCCACTTTGAACTTCGGTTCTTTTCCTTTTGTTTCGTTTCGCTGCCTTCTCCTTCATCTTGAAGTCTGTTTTTGGAACTTTTTCCTGCAGGCGTTCGTCTGTGGTTTTTGTCCAGATCCTTTCTGAAAGAACTCTTAACCCTTATCCTGCTAACGTGGAGAATATGGTGAGCTCCTAATAATGCCAGCAAATGACGGATGGGCTTTAATTCGACGTTTGAAAGGTTAAAACCTGTCAGGTCCAGGACTATCGAATATCAGCTCAACAGGGCTGTAGCCGGCTGAACCTGACAACGTTCCGTTGAGCCAGCCTTAGAAGTGTGATAATAATTCTGCCCATCTTTTATGTGCCTCATGGCAGTAGATACGGCAGATCTTGCCAATTTCTCTCACACAGCTTTCGCTTAGGTTGGCTTGCGGGTGACGTATGTGTGGGATAATGACCTCTGTTTTCATGTCTGCCAATTATTGTTTTCTAATTCTTACCAGCAACTTGAGTACCATTGTTGCTCAAAATGTGTTCAGAACGCGTCACATTTACCACATAATCATTCAAAATTTCATTTCGGCATGTCTTAATTGTTGCAGCTTTCAGAGGGTAAAACATTACAAAATTCGATAACACGTCGAAACGTATAAATATATCGAAAACACGTCGAAACATATAAATAAATATCGAAAACAAGTCGAAACATACAAATATATATCGAAACCCGAAGCGTCCTGCAGGTAACTGCCATTACAAACAACGGCACAGAAGGTCACCTGGCTCTGTAGGCAAATGGCTTATGTTCTGTACTGCACAACTGCTGTTGGGATGTTTAACCCGTTGGCAGTTATCACATCGAGATACAAACTTCCTGACTCTCAGTCCCAAGCACTTTGTTTGAAAGATTTTGACAATCTGAGCTATGAATTTTCGGTGGCACAATGTCCCAGCTAAGTAGGTACTGTCTGATCACAGGTATTTCAAGATGAGTGGGAAGGACAAGACTCCAGTAAGGGTATTTGTGGCCATTCGTTTTATATAGAATGTTATTTTGTACCATGGCATTTTTTGGGGGCATTTTCCTTTTCTTGCCCCACATATCAGATAATTTCTTGGATTCAGTTGACACGAGATTGGCACATTTCTAACTCTTAAGACTTCATTCCACAGAATGGTCAATAACTATACATATAGCGAACAGCACCATTTCCTTGTGCTCAAAAAGATCCTTAGTGTCAGACTCATACAAACCAGCTGGATTTCAAATTATACTGCCTAACAAGAAATTTTCAGCTCCATTGTTTACTGTACATGAAGGTTATAATGCTGTACCTTTATAACCCATCTAGTGGTGCGGTTAGCAGTAAGTGCACAATTGCTTAATAATTATAAGGCTTTACTGTAAGAGAACAAATAAAATTCATAGCCGAAAACCTAGAAACTAATCTCGTCTAACGTGAAGAAATGGCTAGATGGGCAATTACGTAAGGGCGTTCTGTCTGTGTCAGGTAATTTGCAGCATTTGATACGTCTAAGTTCTGATTTTACACACACACACAGATAACACACACACACACACCACAGACACACACAATCCTCACATATCATACACACACACCACACACACACACATACATATACACACACACACACTCTCACACACACATACACACACGCATACACACACACACTCTCTCACAAACACATACAAACACACTCACACACACACACACACTCACACACATACACACACACTCACACACACATACACTCACACTCACAACATAGACACACACACTCACACTCCCAACATAGACACACACATACGCACACTCACACACACACTCACACACCCAAACAACACACACACACTGACACACACACATACACAAACAATCACAAACCATATGTTCAAACACACTCACACCCACACACAAACACACACACATACACATACACACTAACATACACACATACACACACACACATTCGCACTCACACACAGACACTTAACACACACACTGACACACACACACACATACACAAATACACAAACTAACACTCACACACAGACACACACACATATCCACACATTGAAACACACACACTCACACTCACATAAGCTCTCACACAAACACACGTATACACACACACATATACACACACACATAAACCCACATACTCACACTCACACACACACACACACACATACACACATTGACACACACTCACTCACAAACTTGAACACACAATCATACACAAACTTACACACACCCTTCCACTCACACACAGACACCACACATACACACACTGACCCACAATCACACTCACACATACACACACCCTCACACCACACATTCACACTCACACACACACACAAACACACTAGCACACACTCACACACACTCATTCCTCACGCACTCACACACAGACACACACACACACTCACACTAACACACAATCACACATGCTCGCACTCTCACACACACACACTCACATACACACCACACAAATACACACACGCGCACTCAAACACACACTCACACACACACATTCACACACAGACCCACACTGGCACACACATACACACACTCACACAGAGACACACAGAAATACGCACACTGAAACACACTCACGCACGCATGAACACACTCACACACACTCACACTCACACATAAACACACTCACACTCACATACGCACACACACATTCACACACACACACACACCACACACACTCGCACACACCACACACACGGCAAACACTCACACAAACACACACACCACACACACACACACACCACACACACTCACACACACACCTACATACACACTCACACACACACGTACAAACACACACCCTCACACACCCACACACATACACACACACACTCACACACAAACACACACATACACACACACTCACACTTACACATAGACGCACACAATTAAACACACTGATACACACACAAACTCACACACACTCACACACACACACTTACATACACACACCCTCATACTCGCACTCACTGATACGCACCCACACACCCACACACACATACACACTTACACTTACAATCACACACACATACACACTCACACACACTCACACATACACATACAAACACACACCCACACACACTGACACAGACACTCACACACACACACAGACACACACATACACACACACTCACACTTACACATAGACGCACACAATTAAACACACTGATACACACACAAACTCACACACACTCACATACACACACCCTCATACTCGCACTCACTGATACGCACCCACACACCCACACACACATACACACTTACACTTACTGTCACACACACATACACACTCACACACACTCACACATACACATAAAACACACACACACTGACACAGACACTCACCCACACACACACACACAACCACACACACTCACCCACACACACACACACACACACACATACAAACTCACACACACTCACATACACACACTTACATACACACACCCTCATACTCGCACTCACTGATACGCACCCACACACCCACACACACATACACACTTACA
>Ga0131853_10017985_pt1 | contig 12871 bp, 4 predicted proteins | sample TergutLab28metaG_FD_92764 | JGI IMG/M metagenome (GOLD analysis project Ga0131853, IMG submission 92764) | Labiotermes labralis P1 segment gut microbial communities from Petit-Saut dam, French Guiana - Lab288 P1 (version 2) (version 2) | ecosystem: Host-associated > Arthropoda: Insects >...
ACAATGTTTAGAAGCAGCACAGATGAAATTTTTGAGACACTTACTTGGAATAACAAAACTAGATAAAGAAAAGAATCAATGTATTAGGCAAAAAACGGGAGTACAGAACATAGTAAAGGAAATGAAACAGTACCAGAAAATGTGGCTACAACATGTACAGAGGATGGACACAAACTGACTACCAAAACAAGCACTACTATATCAACCAAAAGGACGAAGGAACATAGGACGACCGAGGAAGAGATGGAGGGACCAACTTCATCTTGAGAATCAAGGAACAGGAAACACGCCTTACACTTCAGGAGCATGATGATGATGATACTGTTACATGTTCTTTGTACACATTTTACCTTGCCCTAGAGAAAAAAGAAATACGTCGAATTACTACTATAGTCAACAAGTCGCTAATTGATAACTACTGTGCTGTAAGTTTAGGATTGCCTCTAATGCCGTAGTATACAGATCACGACACAATAATTACTGTGATCTGAATTGAGACTTACATTTACATAATAAAACACAACGGTTAATAAGATAGCGTCCTCTTGTAAAGAAATCGCGACCTTGACCAGTGTGTCTAGAATGAATTACTCCTCCGAAAACAAAAACCAACAAACTCGTGTTTAAATTATCACAGTAAGTGGGCTTGATAAATATCGTGACCAAGGCACTGAGCTTACAGAGCGCTGGAAGATTTATTTCATGTAATTATTTGTGTTGTATTTCTTGAATTGAAAACAACACCCATAAAGAAAGTTGCAAGGTGCTATTAAGATGTCTTGATGACTGGTATCTGTAGGTACTGAGTGTCCATTGCCATGTTCAGCCTCTTTCCTGTTGATAAACTGCTCCATTCCATATGCAAGGAGGACGCGTTTGCACATTTTGTTATGAAACGACCGCAACAATAATTCACGTACAAAGAGCTGTACACAGACATGGCAGTAAATATAAGAACATAGGCACACTACTTCGTGGGCACTTAAATGAAGCTGGGCCTTTTACACCGAGACAAGGGCACAGATTTGGGGTGTTTGCGGAACAAGGGTTGGGAAATTCATTTCGTCATCTGACCGATTATGTAACAAAGTATACGAAATGTTAGACGGTGATGACGTTTATAATTTGTACTGTTCACCTTATATTGGGAGTAAAGTTGAGATACAGGAACTATGTGAATCATATAGGCAAATTATAAATAAGTGCAAATTTCTGTTGGAAAACCTGAAGAGAATATATTATTAAAACTGAAAAAAATGGTAAGTGAATTTAGAGTTAGGGTTTGTAGACTGGGTTGGGCTTGTTCAAGGTAGTCCAGTGGGCTAAGGCCTCCTCATTCATGAGGTTTTCTAGATCACAAATAACGACGCACCTCAGTCGGTAGGACTCCTCTTGACGAGTGATCATCCCGATGCAGAGATTTCTACGTAACAACACAACACTCACCATACACATGGTGGGATTAGAACCCATAATCTCAGCAGGCCCACGGCCGCAGACCTACGCCTTAGACCGCGTGGCCACTGGGACCGGCAAATGACCTTTGGGTGTCCTAAGCAACAGGGAATATTCTAACCAGATGTAGGCTACAACTCAAGAACAAGCTAGGAAATGAAGTAATATTATTTACAACGTTAAGAAATATATAGCTGTAGGCAGCAGAAATTCTATTACATGAGGAAATAATAAACTGTATGGACATGAATCGTTGGCTCTTTCTGCTGCCGTTGCAAGTTACTGTAGAGGTGGCCACGTCATCCATCTGGGCAAGTCTGCCCCTTTGAATACAGTGTTCACTGCATTTAGTGTCCTTGTCCTGAATTTCAGCCAACTCGCTGAATTCAGTTTGTAGGTGAAACTAAAATATTTTACGACAATATTTCCAATAGAGGCACTACCGTTATCATTGTTGTGGTCTTTTATTTAATCACGTTAAAACTAAAATCTACACTACCAATGTTCGTCTAAAACCCGGTGTTTATTATGATAAGTACATCAATAAACTATTACTTAATTATATATATATATATATACATATAAAAAGACAACCTTTAGAAGGTACACATTTTATATACATTTCATTAATACGATTAATACACTTTTGACGCTAACAAATAACCCTTCGATATATAATGTCTGGCATACTGCCTATATCTCGGAGTACTGACATCTGTTTGGATGGCAATGACTACTTTAAAAGAGGACCTCAAGTACCACCAAAAGTTACGTCAACCATTATACGATAGTAAAGAATGTCCACACATTTTCAATTAGGATAGGCTTGTAAATATATCATTCATAGTAATATTGCGTTTAAATTTAAGTTGTCTGAAGAGAGGTAAAGAACGTATAACAAACTAGCTCCATTATATTGCGCCGTGATAAATGTGTGACGTTACATAAATCTGAAATATATGTATGTAACAAAATTTGGATTACACAGATACATGTTTCCACGGAAAATATCACTTCCAAGGGATATACGGGAACCACTTAAGACGTAAGTGAAAATAAGAATAAAAATTTAATGGGACATTGCTTTATCTAATGTTAATTTTTCCTGTTTTCACTTTACTTCCGGAATTTATCTTTCATCGAAAACTTCACCCACAAATGGGAAAGTCTGCCAATTGTAGAAGAAATACATGGACTGTGGGTGTATTTAATGGGCTAATTAGAAAAGTAAAGAAAATGACGAGCATCTAGCTCAGTATCAGTGTCGTGTATATATATATATATATATATATATATAGTGACAATTTCACACTTGTGAGTTTAACTATGATTGTACTGGTATATGTAATGCCCTGTATTTGTATTTAGAAGTAACCACAGTAAAATCTGAAGTAAGAACAATTTTTGACAGGACATCCCCGTTGTGTTCAAGTATACGTATATGAAGCAAAAGGGAGCAGAATTACAGTATGTACACAACTGCTATCATACATGTAAAAGCAGCTACGTGTTTTGACTATACTTATGTAGCCATCATCACGCAGCTTTATTGTATATTTTACAGTTTTTCTTATTCAAGGTCCTGTATTCAGCGTGATGATGGCTACACATTTATAGCCGAAACATGTAGCTGCTTGTACTGTAATTCTACTTCTTTTCTTTATATACGAAGTGAGAAAAGTACGTTATTAAAATTACAGGTTATGGGGGAGTGTAATGTAGAAGTGACTGTGTTAAACGGAACAGGAAGGCAAATGCATTCACGTTTATTGTTTTTCCGATATCAGCAGGTTTTACTCAATTTGTGAACGCGTTACGCTACAGTGCACTCTGTGTCGCTAGTTAAAACTAACCGACTTAGAGTCACGACAGACGGATGGACACCCGTCGTGAAGCCCCTAGGAGTCGGAATTTAAAGTCGTGTTTTAACAGAAAACATACTGTTTTGTAATCAAGCCATGATATTTTCTGTGCTTTCCCCAGTTCTTTCAGGAGAGAAACAAAACGTCGGCTTAAACTTTGCGAACACGAAGCTTATGGGAACAAATGTGCAAGTTAGATGCCCGTGTTGCAGGAGACACTTCGCTACTAAATACGTCCATCCCTTAAAGAAAATAGTCGCCATGAATATGTTTTCGAGGAGCCGTGCTTTATTTGCCGTGCAGGGGCAGTGGTTGTAAACTGAAATGATTGGTTTGACATTTATTATGAGAATCAAACGAAGAGCGAACTCCCTTGACTTCTTCACGTGTCGAGATGATCGGTTTATTTTGCAGAAATAAAATTTTCACAACAGGACATTACCAAACGCCACTCGAAGACCACACCTTGTTCTTGCATCAGTTTTCCTTTTAGCACTGCACGTAGTGCAGTCTACTATGGCATGAATATTATGTGGCACTGCGACATACCTTTCGTTGCCTAACACTCTGTCGATTGTGAAATGTTATTTGTAAGTCTAATCAGTTTTATCTAGAACAAAAATAATAACGTTTTAAATACGTAGTAACCTTGAATTTTGATTCGAATAAAAGGATTTTTTTTTAAATATCCACAACTATTAGTTAACTATAACGAACTTACTTAAATGTGCCAGAAGCATGCCTATCTTTCTGTTCAGAACTTATTCTGCACGCCATGTTGAACGCTGTTATCAGTGAGTCGCCTCCCGTGATTCATGAACAGAAAATTGTGAAGCCCTAGGAGTATCTGTAAAGGACAGACTGGAGGCATAATGGCGTTGGCACTCTGGCTACCACAAAGGTAAAAGTACAGGTAAAGTTCACCCTAGAACAGGCCACGAAGGCCCAGAGGGGGAGTAGAGGTATAGCTCTACTCTTTCCTTAACCTCGGCGCTAGATGGCCCTCACTGTGACTACCATATTCACAGTAATTCCCTGTAAATAGAACACCACTAGCACCGAACCCAAAACATTCGCTTATAAAATTAAACAAATGCAGATATGACAAACACATCAGTACAGTCTTTTGCTGTTCCTGAATTTCTCGGCACATCTGTGCCATCCTCAGGCACTTCATACACCAAACTTAAAACTTACTAAAATATAATAGATTACGTCCGTAACATTCATTAACATTCAGCAGATAAATTCAAGGTCCTGGGTAAATTTAGCTGCTGAATACTATATTATGAATGTAATCTCTTATATTTTAGCAAGTTTTAAATTTGATGTATGAACTGCCCGAGGATGGCACAGACGTGACAAGTCATGTGGTTATAGTGAAAGACTATATGGATGTATTTGTCATATTTGCATTTGTTGGATTTTATAATAAGTGAATATTAAGCAAAATGCGCAGATTAAATATTTTCAAAATATCGAAACCCAAAGTTCAATGCCGTTCTGAATCACGACAGTCAAGTTCAGAGTCATACAGCCAAAGAAGTCCAGTGCAGGGCCGCACGACTACCAATTCAGTCCAGTTCAAAGCCCTACAACTTAATCTTAGTAACTGACCAACATAATGCACAAATTCTTGTTTTATAATAAGTTTATTATATTCCTCTACATGTTTCGAGCACTATTGTGCTCATCATCAGGAGGTCAAAATTGTATTATACAGCATTTGGTATCGTCACACCTGTAGGTGGCCGTCCGGTGCACGGGACGGCCACCTACAGGTGTGACGATACCAGATGCTGTATAATACAATTTTGACCTCCTGATGATGAACACAATAGTGCTCGTAACATATAGAGGAATATAATAAACTTATTACAAAACAAGAATTTTGTGCATTATGTTGGTCAATTACTTAGATTGTACTGAGATGCACGGTCAGCAAAACATAAAAAAACCCTACAACTTAGTTTCTTAAGGGTTGGTGTGATGTTATTTTTCCAACTCCGCCGATCTTCTAAGTGGTCGCTTTACAAAAGGTTTTAACCACTAAAAAACTGCAATAATTTCTTGTTACTCTCGTCCGAGATACATATGCATTCGATCGCTTTTCCTTAATTGGACGTCTGCTTAGTAAGTCTCTTCAATAAAAATTCTTACGCTGGCTACGAAACGCGAATAAATATTTTACTTTTCTGCGAGAAGTGTGTGTGTGTGTGTGTGTGTGTGTGTGTGTGTGTGTTCCAATGCATGAAAGTCGTGTGAAGGAACGCGACTGAAGTCTTCGTTATAAAATTAATCAACGGTACTCAGTACTCAAAATTTCGAAAACACTGACTACACTGAGAACTCCCTTTTGTCACCCGGGCGTACATACTGTCCTCTCTTAAAGCTTAATGGTTGTTTAATTCAGTTTTAAAAAAAATCTATCTACCAAGAGTTACCACCATAGTTTAGGACCCAGAATGGAAATCTGAAACTGATTCCAAATTCCAAATCTCTTCTTTTCAGTTAGTCGTCCTAATGTGTGCATGTACACAGATATCCATGTGCCTGCGTGTTTCATATATATATATATATATATTATTTAGCAGGTTGTTCGACGTTTCTACATCTTCCTGCGCCCTTTTAAAAATTATACTATCTTCTTCCTCCATTTGTCTCTGTCATTCCAGTCTTCTTCTTCTATTAATTCCTTTTCCCCAACAGTCCTCTAATCCCTTCCGCCCATGTAGCTAGTATATATATATATATATATATATATATATATGTATATACACCTAGGTATATGACAGTATTGTATATATAGTATATATGCTACAAATAATACTGTTTATGTGTGTGTGTGTGTTTGTGTGATATATATATATATATATATTGCATTCTACAATCACAAAATGAATACAAGGCTTTATTGAATAGTGGAAGAGCAACGTAAACGCCCCTAAATACATTTACAGCCTATCGCCTACTTATTATTCTCAGCCATCTCACTAATTTTCACCCGATGATTTTTCTCAACTAATCACAAGGATATTGGAACTTTATATTTTGTATTCGGAGCCTGATCAGGAATGGTTGGAACCTCATTAAAGAATACTTATTCGAACAGAACTTGGACAACCAGGATCCCTAATTGGAGATGATCAAATCTATATATATATACATCTTATAGTCTGTTTCAAAGAATTTCGCATTGCGACAAAGTAGCTATATACTCGTATCTGTAAGTTTAATGGGATTTGTTGTTTTTTGCCAGTTTTTGTTGGAACATTTCACAATAATTGTTGTTATACCTGAAATAACTACAATTCCTTCCCTTAAAGAGTAAGTTCAGTACATCAGAAAATTCTGGGCACTAAAGTAAAATGACAGATTTAGGCACCATGGCCACCAAACGCTTCTAATTTGTTTAGCCTTGATTGAAGGTTGCGCTTCGGGAAGTGAGAATCACGAGTTATGACAGTTATTAATATTTTGTTAAGCAGTCTAGGACATAAGAATTCTTTCCGCTTTGCAAGGTCGTATAGTAAAGACTATCAGTATTGAAAAGAGCTATTAAGTTGATTACATGTGACGTAATTTGCTGGTTCCATATACTAGTTACGAAAAAACAAGACAAAATACACAAAACATAAACACGCAATGACATAGTGAAACACAAATCGGAAGGTCTGCTTTACAGTTGCAAGAGTTGCGTAATAGTATAAGTGCGCTACAAAAAGTTTATACACGCAAGGTGAAATTTATTGTTAAATAACCAGCGTTTAACAGCTGCCCACCTGTTGTTAGTTAATCATGAAATTGCGGCTCGTATAAAGTTAGCAAGATTATAGCTATTATTCCGTATTCTAATTGCATTGGTTGACACGTTTTGTCGCATTGGTCAGTTCCAAACGACCGACTTCAATATTACTTAATTTGAATTACATTGAACCTCTTTGTCAGAGACTCTAAATGTACACAATCAAAGGTATATTCGCCAATAATGTTTTTAATGTTTTTTTTAATATTATAATATATGAACGTCACTGATATGACAAAAATTGAGACATCGCTTATTAATAATATTTCGTTAAGGGCTGTGCATTTTCTTTTGCATATTCGTACTCGGCGTGATGATGGCTTAGCACAGCCGAAACATGTAAGTGACTGTGTAATTTAATAAATACGTGTTGCGTTAGACTGTTAGTTATTGGTGTGTGTATATATTTCGGGATCGAATCCCGGTTGGGACGAGATTTTCCGCCCGCCCAGACCGGCCCTGGGGCACACCCAGCCTCATGTAAGATGGGTACCGGGTTCTTTCCCCTGGGGTAAAATGCGGCCGGCGCGTGCTGCTGACCACTCACCCCCTTCTAGTGCTGCGGTCATGGAAGAGTAGAGCTATAACTCCAAACACCCTCTGGGCCACACCGGACCTGTAACGGGATCACTTTACCTTACATAAACACAAAACTGGATGGGCTATATCATATCAATCAAATGGTAGCACGACTAGGGACAATGAATTGGCGAAGTTATTGAGGGAAGTGGCCGTGGCTTAATTTTACGGGCCGTGCTGACATTTGCCCCAAGACACTGGAAAAGGAATGTGTTTCTCTAGAAGTTTGTGAAAATGGTTGATTCATTAGACCCTTATTCCTTTGGGTGCTGTCCATTGCCTGAGGTGTATTGAATATACGTAACATTTCGGGAGGTGGCTGTGACCCCCCCCCCTTTCATGTTGCTCGGGTTTTTGCTCGGATGGAAAGACAGGAGTGTCAACGCCAGTGACGTAACAAGAGAACCTGAAGACGGAGTGAACCACTTACGGAAAGTCGTGTCCATGAGACACTGGACAGTGTCCAAAGACAGCCTCAATTATGCTTGTCTTCTCGAGGCCGGTATTGATTACACTTAATGTTTGCAGCTTGTTGTGCTTCTGTTTAAAAAAAAACTACTTTAATTCTTTCCTTCTGCACGCCGTCTATAAACGTTGGATAGTAATTTGCCATGTCGTACAGCATTTCCTGAATATGGCGGATTAGCGGTTAAAGCATGTAACGTAATCTTAAAATTAAAATAGTTTGCTTTTCGATATTGTTGCATGTACCGAATCAGCACACAGACTGCCTACCCAATTGCGGTCTTCTGTCCTTAGGTCAAGAATGATTACGTATTTAGATAAGACTTGTTTAGTGCTTAGATCGAACGATAAAGGCGATAAATGAATGGCGAAATGTAAAGGATGCAACAAGGAACGAACGTAGCCTAATTTGCGGTCCTGTCCGCGGAATGTGTATGGTGAACATGAGAACTGTGAACTCGTCTGTCAAGATTGCTTGTCTGAGGGCCCGGACTTTAACTCTGGAACACAGATACTTGAAGACATTTTGGTTGTTACCAGGTAGTGAAATCATTGTGACAACTAGGCGTAGTTGTATTTAAATATGGAAAAATTAGCTCTAGTCTACGGTACTACAAATTTTGAGGTTCGATTTTCGATTGGAGAAACTGGTCTCTAAAATAAATAATATCTTAAACGCTAAAATGAAGACATGGATATGTTTCAACAAACGAGTAAAATCCACAGCCTTCGTGGTTTTTCGCTGAAACCATTTCCTTTAGATGGTGTATCCACACTGTTTTAACTGTCCAGAACCCCATAACCACCGCGCATATACTACATGGGAGAATATTATTGTTGCATGGGGTCGGATAACACCGGGTCATAAGAGAAGAATTCTGTAGTGAGCAGATTTTTAAGGGGCTCAGGTCTTACTGTCATTCACTAAACTTTCCTCTTGGACACAATTTAAAATGTTACATTATTTTATAAATAGTGTGCCATAAGACTTTAAAACAGACACTGTGATCGAGCGAGTAACACACTTGCTTCGCGTGCTTGCGGTTCAGACTTCAAATTTCGGCCTGTTATGTTATCTTGAGAGGTTTTGTGGTTTTCTTGAGGCATATTCCTTGATATGCCGTCGATTTAAGCCACGAGCGCACCTGTTTTACAACCTTCCAATTCATTATTCCTAATCATATTACTACTGACACCCTGTAATCCACACCACGTACTGACGTCTATATTTCTAGACAAGAGAACATAAATCAGCGGAAAGGGCGTAATATTCAGAATTTTTATTGGTGCCCCTGATTCCTTTAAGACAGCATTAAACTGCATCTGGAATGGGCCTCAGTCTACTTTCTTACACCCAGTTGTAGATATAATAAAGAAAACAGAAAGTATAAAATAATACATCAGGAAACAAAACTTGCATTTCAGTCCAAAGTATCGATGTCTGTGTTATCGATACTGGCGTTCATTGCTTTCTGTGTGTTAGGTTTTCTGTTCCTACGGCGGTCCAAGGGATGTCTCCAATTTTCTCTCTTGCAGTCCAATACTATTTTGATAATTTCCCCTATCTATCCCGGTTATTGACATTGTCCATGGCATCTGTGAGACTCTGACATCTTTGGATGTATTGAGGGTCCATTTGTATAGCGTCGCCGCCCGGTGGGCGCTTTGGGGATTCCTTTAATCCAATCCCATTCCGATGTCGCTGTAGAGAGTCATGTCTGGTGATGAGAAGAAAATTGGCAACTGAGACACTTATAGGTGGAACAGATGGAAATTACGTATGAAACAGCTTATGTTAATATTCTCCCAAAATATTTGTACTAGGAAATTTAAACTTTGGTAGGGGTAGGGCGGGATATTTTCCACGTTTGATTTACGATTATCTGTCCGCAGAGATTTTCCGCTGTCTGCCTCCAAATCCCACTATTTTAAGTGGAATAAGACATCTCCATTCTAAGGCAGTGTAAAACTGTGAAGAAGAGAAAAACTCCTGCACTTTCCGAAATTCGAACTCCGATAGTCGCATCCGATGCTGGTCATCTTACTGGCATCGCTGACCACACGTATTGTGCATTAGAACTGCGCGCGGCTTCTCATTTTCTGAGCAACATTACCACAGTCTAATCTTAGTAAATGACCAACTTAATGCACAAATTCTTGTTTTATAATGCGTTTATTATATTCCTCTACATGTTTCGAGCAATATTGTGCTCATCATTAGGAGGTCAAAATTGTAGTATGCAGCATCTGGTATCGTCACACACTGTAGGTGGCCGTCCGGTGCACTGGACGGCCATCTACAGGTGTGACGATACCAGATGCTGCATACTACAATTTTGACCTCCTAATGATGAGCACAATATTGCTCGAAACATGTAGAGGAATATAATAAATTCGTTATAAAACAAAAATTTTTATATTAAGTTAGTCAATTACTAAGATTATACAGAGATGTGCGGTCACAAAACATCAATTTTTTTAGGTGCGTCATCCCCGTTGTGTTGGTTCAATAACAAAGAATTTTTGTGTATTACACATACAGTCGAACACAATTATATTTCACCTAGTAGTACAGTAGGTATACAACTACATGCTTCGGTCCTATGTGCTGGCCATCTTCAGGTTGTGATTTAACTTACAGAGAAGCTATACAACTTTTGTGGGGTGTTCTTTTAGAGTATTGGGGGTTGGGTGGGGGGAACGAGATCCCTTTTTACAGTAGTGGGTACCATGATCTAGGGCCATTATGAATGAATTACCATTAGTTCTTTATGTACATATGTCAAAGTAGGTTATTGTTCTTATCAAGCTTTTCATTAAGTCCACCGCCTTTACACAACATATATTGTTGGCTAATATTTAGTTAAACAAGCTACATGTTTCGGCCTTACTTGACCATCATCAGGCTTGTAGGAGATTAGTATCAATTAAGGTACAAATGTTTGCTGTACCAATGGGATCCCATTGGTTTACATTGTCTTTGCATCTACTTAAAATTTGTTATTTGGTTTAAGTGACAATCACATAAAACGTTTTTTACTAAACATTAGCCAACAATATATGTTGTGTAAAGACGGCGGACTTAGTGAAAAACGTGGTGTATATATGCACAACGGGATGGAAACAATTCAATTTAAATTTATTGTTCTTGTGCTAAGGATATGTTACAAATAGTATTTTTAGTAATTTTGGTGTCATTATACTTAAAACTAGCATGCAATAATGCTATAGTTCATAAAACTCAAGCAATAATATCATAATGACTCTCAGTGTCAGTCAATATTTTCGTGTGTTATTTTACATCAAACTTGTTTCTACGGGCTAAGCAATGTTGTCTTTAAAACGCTGTAGATTCCATTGGTGCAACAGTATGTTATAACAGAGCAGTGTTTCCACTGGGTGTGTATATGTAATACACAAAAATTCTTTGTTATATAACATCAAAATTACCACAGTCTTATCTGTATTTGGTATAAATAAGCTTGGGAATGCTTTGCTATGACTTACAAAAGTTTTTTTTTTTTTTATGTGTGTTCCAGCGGAACTGGGTGACTATGACCCTCGACGACATTCACCAGGCTACGTTTCAGAATTCCGGTTCCTCTCCAACCAGACTGTGGAACTGGAGTCCCGCATTGCAGAACTTCATAAAGGTCTAGTGTAAGTACGCACCAAGGAGAGACACACATCATTATGTCCTGCCACTATATGGCCGCTACATGTTAAATTAAGCAACTTGTCATTGCTTCTTTAGTACCGGATGACCACTCTTCAGTCTGTAATCATCTTTTACAAACTATCTGGTTATGTACTGTGTATAAAAACTAATTTCCGGCATTTCATATTTTATATTTATTCATTGGTAGATTTGGTGGTAGTCACATTTAACTCTGTAAAGCCTAGTGCTTACTTTATGTACCAGTTTCAACAGTAACAAATTTTACCTTGCTCCCACCCAGTGCACGTGTTTGTATGGGTCTCAGACAACAGCTATTATTTCCTGTACCAGTGTTCTTCAGAGTCTTAATATCTGTAGAATTTTCGGCCTAAATTGGAATTTTCACGTAGCTCCCGTGAAGCAAAACGGTGTTTTTACGAAGAATAAATAGTATAAGCCGAAGCAATGATTTGTACTTAACTGAGAAATGTGCCTACTTCACAGTACGACCTGAATCTTAGGGTATAATTCAGGTTAACTTCAGCTTTTAAGGTGTCAGTAAACGGACAAATTAATGTCTTTATTGATCTCATCCACTAAATTGTCATTTTTCTAAACACTGTTAATACTGCACGTTTACTTTTGTATGTCTCTTGAACAAAAACTTGCTACAGGCGCAGTGAAAATTGATTGGTAAAACACTGGCAGGTCCAACTCTTTTTTTTTTAGCGGGCCTGCGGTTTTTTTTTCTTGGCCGATTAGCGTCGGCCAGACGCTCTGCCAGCGTTGCCTCGTAGGTCGCGTCTTGGGGCAGTCGATGACAGGAGCTAGACGAAAGATTTTAGCAACCTTTAGAACAGTCTAAAGAAACTCACTAGAGCGTCGGGACGGCGCTTATCGGTCCAGTAGGAAGAGAAATACCCTGCATATATATATATATACAGGGTGTTTCACGACTTTAGGGCATAACTGCAGGAGGTGATTTCCTAGGTCTTTGTGATCAAAAAAGTTCATATAAACATGTGTCCGATTTTGGACGGTTACGGA
>Ga0131853_10017986_pt1 | contig 12871 bp, 8 predicted proteins | sample TergutLab28metaG_FD_92764 | JGI IMG/M metagenome (GOLD analysis project Ga0131853, IMG submission 92764) | Labiotermes labralis P1 segment gut microbial communities from Petit-Saut dam, French Guiana - Lab288 P1 (version 2) (version 2) | ecosystem: Host-associated > Arthropoda: Insects >...
CACACACACACACACACACACACACACACACACATTCATACAACATAATACTAATCCCATTTTCACTGCAGCAGTGGTTACACGAAGGCACCTCAGTGTTAAAGTTACACTTTCATTGCCTGTCTTGTTTCATGGCTTCTCTGGAACTTTACATAATATTCGGTGTCAGGGGAACAGGGAATTTTTTTAAAATCATACAAAGAGAATTTCAGATATATTTCAAATAAATTAAGTTTACGATCGACATGATTAAAATAAAATAATTTAAATAGCCCAATCATAAGGAACAACGGCTGTGAGCTGAGAAACAGCAGTTGGATTGGCGACAGGGACAAGGGGTCACTTTCCCCTTTGTTTTTTTCCAGCCCTGCGCTGTGGCCCACACATCTTCCCACCCAATTTTTTTTTTCCCGGGAGGAATGCGCTTTGGTGTGGCGCTCGGTACTCTCCTTCTTTACCCGCTGCCGAGGACAAGAATAAATGGAGCCCTATATCTACTGCTTTGTAAGTGTTTACGGATTTTTGCTTTTTAAGAATCTTCTGTCTGGAAGCAAATATCAAGATTGCGAACAAAGTATTTTTTACAAATATTTTGTAACTCTTTTTTTAACCTTCTCTTACAGTATCAGAGTTGTGTTAGATTCTCATTTCTGTCTTTCAGCTTAATATCTAGTCCGTTGTCAGTTTACCAGAAGTTACAGTGCAAGAGTTTAGAATAACTTGTCTAAGCGCTAACAGATCTGTATATTTCAGGTCTGATTCTGGTAACGAAAAATACTGCCCTTAAAAAATAATATTGTGTCAATTCCTCATAATTTCAACACATTTCCAAACTTCATAGACTGATAAACATTACTTGAAATATTTTCGATATTATAATTTTTAACAATAAATATGCATTAATAATCGGTGTGTACAGCAGCTTAGCTCGCATTTTTGACGCCCTGCGTAAATATTTGTAACAACATAACAAATATAAAATTCTAAAAAAAAAACTCTATTTTTTTTAATTCTGTATTTTATTTTAAAAATTAAATTATTCTGAACAAAATTCACATTTGCACTTAAAATAATTACTTAATTTTACGTCTTTCCAAATAAATATTTTTCATCATTTCATAAAAATGGAGTTATTCATGAAACTTTACAAAAATATGAGACAATTACTGTCTTCCCCGGTGTCTATATTAAGTGCGCGCCTGTGACTACAGCCTACAAGTCCTCAGGTTGTGGGTGGAAGAGACGGCACTAACCAGTGCAGGGGAGCTGCGAATATATTAGAGAAGAGTTGTGGACGGCTGACAAGTGTTTACCTACCCATGTGGGGGCTGGGAGCGAGGCTAAACCCTTCCCAGAATAAAAAGCATCATGCTTCGAAATGTTATCCATGATCCCGGACCTATCGTTTGGAAGAAGCTACCCTATGAGAAACGGGACAGAGACTTGGGACTTGGAATGTGGGGAGATTCTATGGACCAGGGTAACTACAACGGACCTGGGAATTTGAAATTGAAATGTGAGGAGTTTATATAGACTATAATCATTAGAATGAAGAGATTGTATAGACTCCAGGTACTTCAACGAATTTGTAATATCACATGAGCTTCACTCAAATAATACCCTAAAACCCAACGCATTCTTTACATGAATGTTGAGAAAAAAAATTTAATCTTTTCTCTTTTACAAATAATTTTTGAATGAAGAAGAACCTTCAATCCATTGTCACAGGTAGAACTTTGAAAGATGACGCGACATTTCTGTGCCAAAAAATTGGCTGAAGTTTCATGTCATAATATTTATAAAATGAGTTTTACAGGAAATATGGGGCTAACATTATTTTTCTCTGCACCTTCCAACTATGTTCTTCTGTATCAGGAAATCTGTCTATTGGCGAAAGAGAAGAAGCAGATATATTTTCTCAGATCAGCCATACAAAATATACAGACAAGATGAAAGAGGCAAAATATTTCGGCAGACTAAGCCTTCGTCAGACCTGTGCTGAGAACATTAAAATTGTACTAGTACAGCAGTAGGTGCGAGACCTCCACTTTTGAACTATAATAACATATTGCAAATGTGGACGCTTATCTCAGTATTATTATCTTGTCTTTATTTTGTGTACGCCCTAGATTTCAGAGAGTATATCTGCAATTCAAAACACAAGAGGGATGTGTTATCAAAAGAGAGAGAAGGAGAAGAATTTTGTCTATTTGTATTTTGGGTAGCTCTCGTCTCGAAATTTGAGTCTGTAAAGAAAGCGACGTGATTCCTTGTAGCTTTATTTTTTTTACTAAAATTTAGTATGAATACACAGCTTCCATGTTTAGGTAAAAGATTCAAAGGGAGACTTACAAATTTGTAGCGGATAATACAGCCTCAGATCCCGTAAGACGACAATAAGTCTTCATATTCTCGCCGCATTACCAAAAACAAATTTTTAAACTTATCAATATTTTTGTGATATAGAACATGCCAGTAAAACTGTATTGAAAGTAGTGAAGAATTGTACTAATTTGTGCCTGTCGATTACTTTGCAATGACAATAATTACAAGCGATAATTTATTTTCACTTCATGAAAACTTCTGAAGTTGTTTGGATAAACAAATTTTTGGCCGCCTTGTGCCATACAAAGTAAGGTAGTGGCTACAGCGCAGTTTTAAATGTAAATAGAAAACTAATTAGGCTTGAGTTCCCCCTCCCCCCCCGCCTTCCGTTCGAATGCTCGCGGTCCCTCTGAGATGGTCAGGCGCTGCATTCCACTGTTTAGGAAAACGCCCTCCGCCATGTTGGATTCGTTTTGTTTTTTGTTACAAAAATAGGTTTCCGTTAAACCATTTTTCGTAAACTCTGTGTGCAAGGTCTTCCGTGTGCTGTAAAACAGGCGCGAATGTAACCATAACGAAAGGAGAGTAACGATTGCTTCGAAGTGTCTCCGATCATACTTACGAAGAGTAGAATCACGCGAAGTAGAAACATACAGATGAAAACTGAGAAGAAGAATAAGCGGAAGAAGAAGTCGGAGGAAATGGAAAAGTAGGATAAGGAGCAACAAGCACGACTGGGAAGATTGTATAACGTAATGAGATAGCCTATACATGCTGCAAGAGGAACTGACCTCTCGTTGCAGCTATTTGATCGAAGTTGCTGCGTGTTTGGAAGAACAGAATAAATGCTTGTTACGTAGGCCTGCAAAAGGCAGCATATTATTGCCTTAATTGGCCATTATTGTGTCACGATGACCAGGATTCAGAGTTAGCTTGCAGATTTTACCGACAGTTTCTGGTGTGGATTTAAAAAAAATTAAAACCCTGTGCTGACAAAATGTAATAGACAGAAAGACATAACTTCGGACAGATCTGGGCAAGGACTACAGTAATAAATTACATCAAAATCAGTACAAATGTTCTGGAAATATGTCATGAGAACAATTTCTTTAATTAACTCGAAATCAATAAGACTTGCGAAATAAAGCTCATAAAGTGTGTTCTTTTTTCGGCAGCTTTTTTGACAGACTTGAGCGTCGATATGTAATTAAACAGAGTTACGTGCGATATTCACTCCACATTACAACCCACACGCCAGAAGATATTCTGAAAATGATCTGTTATTTTTTTTTGTCTGAGTTTAAAAAATTTGGAATTACCAGGCACGTTTTAGTGAAAACTCCCACCCAGTAAAATTAAAAATGAATCTGTCTAGTTATATAGGCTGTGACAGTGTCTACTTGACCTCGGACAAACGGACTAATATGACCTCGATATGTGTGTCCTTATTACGTCGTAAAGGGACTGGAAAATTGAACTATTTCAGTGAGGCGAAAGGCACAGGAGAGGAAAGGAAATTAGTATAGGAACGGCAGAAGAATAAAAAAGGAAAGTAAGGTGAAGGAGTGATAAAGGGAGAGTAGAACAAGGAAATAAGGAATTGGATAGAACGGAGAAGGAGGCAGGAGGTAGAATGAAGAAAGGTACAAGGGAAATAGAAGGAAGTGAGGGCGGAGTAACAGAAAGTTGAAGTGGATGGGGGAGTAATAAAGACAGGGAAGACAGGAAGAGAGATATGACGAAGAGTGATTAAAATACGACAGAATTAAAGGAAAATTTGGGAGAGGGATGTGAAAAGGGAACCAGGAAGGAAAGTGGTGATGCAGTGTGCTAAAATCATCAAGGACCACATCTGGAGTTTTGACAGTACTAAACAATCATTAAATCATTTGAGTGTGTATGACGTTCAACTGAAAGGACTTGTTAAATATCTAAGGGTACGCCTCCCTGCCGATTCAGCCCGCTACTTACGTTGTTTTAGAGTTCACCACTGACACCGTTAGCTTGACAGCAGTGGACAATTTAAGTTCAACCTAATGAGTAAGAATATGACAACCGGATTTCGAAACAAGTTTTCAAAATGGGCAGTGTTTAGGTGGGTGGTGTTACGAGAAGTGAATTTAAAACCGGAGATATTGTCAGATTGCTGCTGGGTTAAGAAGAATTATTGCAGCTTTGAAAAACGCGAGAGAAGCGGAAATTAGTTTCTGTTCCTTTTTTTCCCTCTCTTTGCTCGTCCTTTGTTTGTTAGCTTTTTTGATGACTTATGTGAGTGTTCGGCCTGGACAAAGGGGTTGCAAAGTTCTGCACTAAATCTTCCTACAGTCCCCTTCGCCTACCAGAACAGCCAGTGTATCTCTTACCAGACTGTGTTAGAAGTGTTTAAAGTCACTAAAGTGACAAATGGATAAGACAAACAGACAAAAGTGTTAATGTTTATTATTTATGGCAAACTTGATGACGCCAGTATCTCACTCTACAGGACATTCGAATGAAATATTACTTAGAAAATTATTAATAGGAAAAGGTATAGATGGAGTAGGGATGGACCGTTTGTTACCTCTGAATCTGCACTTGTCAGTAAAGGTCAAAGAAAACAACGAAAATGCTTTGCCAGAGCAGAAAATTCGAGGATTGGGACTTATCTTGGAAGGTCCTGAATAAGAAATAAATGTGGTAACAAATAGACCGGCAAATTTAGTATAATTCATTAATAATATACAATAAGACAATAATTGAATAAAGTGATAAAATATAATCTAACACAATTTCGTAATTTTTCTTTTTTAATACTTTGCAGCAACGTGTTTCGGCTCTTAGAAGCCATCTTCAGGCTGAAAATAAAATGGTATATATATATATATATATATTGCAATGCCGCAAAATGGACGAGATTACGTTTATATTAAGTTATTAAATTATCAATAAGGTAATAAAATAAGAAAATGTAATAAAATATATGAATACAAATATTACATTTTCACATTTTAATACTATCTTATTGATAATTTAATAACTTGGTGTAAAAGAGGTCTCGTCCATTTTACGGCATTGTAATATATATATATATATATATATATATATATATATATATACATCCTTTTATGTTCAGCCTGAAAATGGCTTCTAAGAGCCGAAACATTGCGCTTTAAATTTTTAAAAAAGAAAATTTATGAAGTTGTATTGGACTATATTTTATCATTTTATTAAATTATTGGATCACAACACAATGGGGATGCCTTGCCTAAAATTATAAAGAAATATAACAAAAAAAATAGAAAAAGAGCAACCAGAAAAGTACTGAAATGTTAGAGGAACCGAGAACGTTAGGTATAAGGATAAAACTTGTGATCAAGGAAGGGCATAGTACTTTGAGAGTAATGAATTTAAATATTTTTTAATTTGCCTAATATTTAGATAGGAGGAGCCTGACAAATAACTTTAGAGTTTTGCTCTGGATATTCCGTGGATTCCAAATACTTGGAGAACTAACTGGGAAATTAGGAGGACAACACTAAAATTAATAAAAAAGTAAATGTAACAACGTAAACTGACTGACAATTGAGTGTGCTTGAACTTTTGGGTTTTTAAGGTGCTGGTTATTTAATTCTGCTACAAATTGCTCATATATTTACCAGCTAACTTTTCTATGCCAGTGGTTCAGCTAAACCAGGCAAAAATGACACTTGGAATATTTTTTTTCGCCTAAATTGAGCAGACTAACAAAAGTGAAAGGAGAATAAACTATAACACACAAATACACACACGGACACAAATATTAATGTAGAATGTGTTCTTAAAATGCCCATTTTTATTGTAGGAAGAAATGTAAAAGTTATCGATCAGCTGAGAATTTGATAGAAGGAAAATATTAGCACACAACAACAGGATGGGAATTTAGGGATGAAAAACATCATACTTTATTAACTTGTTTCCGATATATTGTTAAAATGTAGTAAAGGATTTGCATTTAGACATACCAGTTTTGAGAGATACTGATATAAGAAGCTGTAATTAAACTACTAAATCTTCTAGTACGCAACTGTCTAATTAAACTAATCAAATATTTTACCAATCATATGACAACAATATTTCAGGAATTTCAGATAGTACGCTTAGGATTAATAGTCGATGTTTCAATGCCTGTTGTTATCGATCTTCCTTTATTTCCACATTCGTACATTTTGCTGACCAAACTTGTTAACAATTCGTTTCACCTGGAATATTATGTATTGGTAGTTTTGTAATTTCTCTTGTTGATTAATTTAACCAAAAATGCAGATGTTACCTTAGTCACGCGCCGTTCTGCATTTATTTTCCTAGCTAAATGCTATTAAAGATGCATTATAATTATCAGTTACTTCCAAAAATATTACAGCCTTAATTCCTGTCTCTTTTTATATTTACCTCTTCTTTATTACTAATTTTGATACGAAGTTTTTACCTTCAGAAATTTTATATAGCGCTTGTATTACACGCGTAGAAGAATTTGGTAATGTAGCATAAATATCCAAATTCAAAGCTTTCGGAGCTTCAAGTAATTTGTTATAATATTTTGGTGCGAAATTTCAAGACGGAGAGACACAATCCATATGTCTATTGTGAAGAATATTTCATGTATTTTAGGCAATGAATTTGTGAAATTTAATATAATATATGACCTTTTAGAATTAGAATATTTACTGCTCCCTGAGACAGTTGTGCTAAAAAATACAAATAAGTTGCAAAATATATAAATATTACTAAATATCTTCTGATCTTGATACAGTAGTAATTCCTTTTGTGTTCTGAAATATAATACAAAATTTGTTTGAAAAGGCGAGCTTTTTCGCTGTGTTGGCTGACGTCGCAACGCTATATTCAATTGTTTGCAGGTGGTTGACAAAAATCAGCGCTAAACCAAAAGGAAATGATGTTGCTGTTATACACTATTCCTTTGTCATCCCTTCCTCATTCTTTACTCTGTCCCCCTACGTCGAGTCCTACCATTTTCTATTTTCTATGTATGAGGATCAGAATATATTACACATGAAAGGCTTTTAATGCACTTATCACTTGATACGAAATATTATTCATGTTACTTCAACTTGTATCTTTTCACGTGATTTCCCCCCCCCCCTACAAATTTATACTATTTTCAGAACATCAGAAATCTTCTCTCTCTCTCACTCGTCTCCCCCCCCCCCCACAGCCGCTTTCTGCGCTGCGTAGTGTTGTATATTGAAATCGACTTTGCTGGTTATAATAGACTTTTGATGTGCAGCCTCATTCCTCCAAAAACACAAAACCGATGTTTTTGTATTATTTATCGCCGCACAAAAATGACATTTTTCTACTTTAACCTCACCCTTATCCCCAACCATTGCTGCTGTCCCCACACACAGAAGTGTTACTGTAACTGTGTTTGCAGTGATAAGGCATTGGACGCCTGCATGTGGAATGTTGGTTTGAAAGCCCAATTTTTTTTTAACTTTGTTTATTACCCTTTGCTGAGATAAGAGGTGCGCCATTTTCATGGTGTACTAGAGTATTTTTCTCACACAAAACCCCCCCCTCGCCCCCGCCAATTTCTCACACCCTGAAGTCAGTTCAGTGTTCTGTGACCTCTAGAATGTACGGAGAACCTGAAATACCCGGCGTCTATGTCTTCATTGTAGATGGGTCAATGAGTGCAATTATTAATTGCGAGTTTCTCAAGTTTGTGACTGAAGATTACTGTCTTTCGTGCGTGACACAGTGTATATTGGCATGAATTTAACACCGTTTCTCAGAAACACACTCTCTCCACATTCAGAATATGAGTGGCCTACACCACGCACATTACAATAAAAAATTGCGTTCACATGATTTTACCGGACCGTACGGTGGCTGAACCGTGTAGCAGAAAACTGACTTCATCCTAATAATACAGATAAGAATGATTGTAGCTGTGTCTCCACAATGCCCTCACGTAATTGTATGTAATTTAATGTGTGGAAAACATACCTCAGAAACCACTCCACTCGCTCCACTCGTCTTTAGGCGTGTTCGCAAAATTGTCTAAGGTAATTGTAAGCTTCATTAGGTCTGTCTCTATGTCCATCCGTCCGTCATTATGGAACAACGCAGCTCCCGCTGGACGGATTTTCATGAAAATTGGTATTTGAATATTTTTACAAAATCTGTTAAGAATATAGAAGTTCCATTAAAATCTGACACGAATAACGTGTACTTTATATGAAGACCTGTGTAATTTATGATAACATCTCTCTTAATTCTTCTTAGAATGGGAGATATTTTGGACAAGACTTGTAAACACAATTAAAAACACATTTATTTTCAATATTTCTCTTCAAAGTCGTGCCATTTATGAGATAACCTGAAAAATAATGTATTACCAGTCAGGTCACAGAAAATAATATGGCGCATGCGCATTGCATGCTGAATACCTAAGTCTGAAAAAAAAACACAGTCAGAATATGTAATGTTTGTGGCTTTTCCAGGGCTATTTTAGTTGCACGAACGCGCCTCAATGTTAAGTTATAAGTATATGGCCTACCTTGTTATTAATAGTTTACTTGTTCAGTGTGAAATTCCAGACCCTAATTCATCTCTGGTAGTCCCGAGTCTTCCAGTGACACTTCAATGCATTTAGATTCCAGCTTTAGCCATGGACTGCGCTCTTTGCCGTACGGAAGGCGCAATCAATACCTCTTTAGCACCAGCGAAAATTCAGCTTCCTTTTCCTGATACATTTTTGGTTGCTCTTTTGCTCTTTTTTTCACCCCGCTCCCCCAACACCCGCTTGTATTTCTGTGTTGCTTCAACCCTCCCCCCCGTTTCCCCATCCCTAAGTAGCGGCTGCTTCTGGCAGCAGCTACTCCGAAACGAACGGGCGCGCCTCTTTTTGAAATTGTTCTACTTGTTACAACGTCTTTCAGAAAACTCCTTTACATTAAATGGACCGCCACCAGACGACCCCTTTTTCGGCAGAATGAACTAACCGCCAGTCTTTGATAAAATTTAAGTGCCGTATTAACAATCCAGCATGAGCAATATCAAGACTTTGGTTCAGATCCCGAAAAGAGCTACTTAAAAACAAATTGAAGGCGAGCGCTCTGTCGAAATAAATGAGAACGTACAACATGTGTGTGTTGTATGCAATAGATACAGCACATAAACAACACATGGAAACGCCAGCGTTTTGCGTGTTACAGCTGCAAAATACTAGACCTAGTTGCGTTTAAGGCCACACAGTTCGCTGTTGGGTCTCTTTGTGTTTGTTGCATGTCCTTATGCATTTGAAAGGGAGCATAAACTGTTCGATATTTCGGGGAAAAAAAATCACTTCCTGACTTGACTGGATGGGGTCTTAGCGGTGTTTCTTAGTACCTCCTGCCGCATTACTTCATAGTACCTAGAAATTGATCACAGTGTTCTCCTTCAAAATATTTACGATGTTATCATTATGACGGTCACCCCTCGTCAGTCGATCTTGTGTTTAAACCCTCCTGTACGATCAGCGTCTTCACAAATCCAATAAAGAATGCAGAATTGTTCTCCAACCAAACTTTTTCCAATTTTATCTTCTTTTTCTTTATGCAACAGATAGAGTAATAGCAAAATGTCTTATTAGGATCTGTATCTTCATACAGGCTCGAAGTGTTGTGTAACCCTGAATATTAATTTCATTTTAGACACGCCGTTGTGTTTTGCAATGTTACAACTTAGCATACAATTGTCGTAGGCACAAATATTTATTAAATATTAAGAGTATCTGTTTTTTACAATTCATCCCGTTGTGACACAACATATTTAAAAATTAATAACCTTATACCTTCAACCACAACAAATTTTATTAGACTCGTCGATACACGCTACATGTTTCGGTCGTCGCCGACCTCCTTCAGGTATTAAATACGTGATATTTAAAAATCAAAATAAAATGCATTTGTGTAGAATTTGTGATTATTGTGATAATTCTACAAAATAGAGTTTATTTCGAGTTTCAAATATAATGTATTTAATGCCTGAGGATAGTCAATATGACCGAAACATGTAGCTTGTGTAGCTAATAAAATTTGTTGTGGCTGATGGTGTACGTTTATAAAGTCTTAATATGTTTTATAGTAAAATTCTTCGACACACATTTTTGTCAAATTCAGGCTAATATTTTGCATAAAGTAAATTACAACTGCATACTTAACATATATGTTGTTAAGAAGCTTATTTATTAGAGTGTCTTTAATACTTTGTTAAATGATTTACTAAATACTTACGACTAATTATTTTGATAATTATTGTTTGTGGAAACTGTACAAGAAAGTAAAATTTGTGTAATTGAATTTTCGGATCTTATCTTCTTGAAGTGGGTGTTGTAGAGCCACACTTTTGTAGAAGATTCCTTGTTCTTAGACTTTCGAAAATGTATGAATCGATTAAGAAAGATAAGCTAACCAGACCGAAAGAAAATATATTAGAGCTATTTGGTTGCTAAAGTCTCCTAAGACGCTCTTGCTCTTTCACAGAGCCTCAAATCCCCGCTTCTCTTTGGTGCCTCGAGAGTCGCCGACACAATTGGAGTGTACCCTATCCATCCACCAGACCAGCTAAGGCTTTTGAGTTGGTAGCCACTCTACCCTGATTATTAAAGGGAAATTATATGGAAATTATTAGAGCTACAGAGGGAAATTTGGTTCCTTCAAGATCCATGCTTGTGTACAGTCGATATACAAAGAAGAGTTGGTAGGGGTGGGCCTTGAGAGGAGATGTTCTGTATGTGTGCGTGTGGGCAACCCATTAGCTTAAGTAAGGGGTTGGTTACTTGTAAGGGGGTTTTGAAGAGGTGGCTTCAGTTTGAGCTCAGTCGATACAAATAAAAAGTCAGCTGCTGAAGTTTTCTGATATTTGACAAAGCACTGCTTCATATATATTTACCAATGTCCATCCCATTGTCGTTTGAGGGACTTCTTTCTTACCTTCGAAGCTTGGAACAGAAATGAGATTATGGTACATTATGACAAATCAGACCGACAGATATGTGGACTGTCTTGTTGCTTGAGTCATTCGCAGAGATTCTGAGGTCCTCGAAATTAAACCCTTCTTCACCTTCGCAGAAATTTGTGCCCCGTTTGGAAGTAATATGTTAACTTAAGGACGTTTCATTTTAGGCGTGGTTAGATTAAAGACTGTTGTAGTTCATTAGAACGCTGAATATAAAAACTGTTATTGATTGATCACCTAAAACATGTGGGAAGAAATACTGAGGTCAATTTCAAATTATGCTCCAACGACCAGGAATTTCTAGGAAGGAAGCCGGAAGAAATAAGGGAAACATATCGTTTTGAATGTTCTCTAAACTGATATCCGATTATCAGATTTTTGAATAAGCAGCAGTAGTGTTTAAGGTGTTTGTGAAGAGAATACTGTGGCAAATATTTGGCTCTTGGCGAGAGAAAACAACAGAATGGTGGAGAGAACTCCATAAACAGGAAGATTCTAAAAGTACATTTTTTCACGTAATGGTACTTCTTTTATGGAATCGAGCAGGTTGAAATCGATGGATCTTATAGCAGCATGCGAGGGATGGGAAATATGACCATATTTAGGTTTAAAAACCTGCTGAAAAGAGGAACACACTCGAGACGTAATTTTGTATGGTGTATAATTTCGAAGTGTGGATTTTAAAGGAACGGGTAATGAAGCGATTTTCTTGCGTGCAGTTGGTTAAAAGTTTAAAAGTTCAATGGCGTCATTTTCTGAGCATGACAATAAAGTTTATCTCGTATATAAAGCAAACAACATTTCCTTCCCCAGAATAAAACTTATCGGCGCAAGAAGATCTTGCAATGTGCGGTTAATTTAATTAAAATTAGAAAAGTTTTGTCTTTTGAAATGGCCTTGATGATGGGGGCTGAAGAACACTACGAAACGCCGATATATATCTACCAGACTACATTAAAATCACACATCACAAGGACGTAACCTCCAAAGTTATATTCGGGAGAATTTCAATTTTGCGTAGTCTTAGCGTTGTTCACCCATGGAAGTTTATGAAGACAAGGTTACAAATTCCATTGTTGCAGGCAGTCGTACAGCGACCGGCTTAGCGTGCACTTAGCACTTACCTGATCCCCACGAGGTCCTTTACCAAGTCGCACTGGATTAATGTATATTAAGTACTAATCTATTCTCTTAGAAGCCTTCACACATCTAGCTAGCTCTTTGCTCGACAACGTCTTACAAGAACTCTCTAAATCTGTAGGATTCAGTTGGTAAACGCAGCTTGGTAATTATTATGCGAACTACCCGTACTTGCTTCAGAGCTCAAGGCGGATCAGGCTGGGAGGCGTCATCATCCGGAATACAACCTTGTTGATCACGGATGTCCTCATCCCTGTACTAAATGTACCTTCTAGCTATTGATGGCAACTGAACTTGGAAAAATGTAACGTTTTAACCCACATGGAGGCGGGGGGGGGGGGGGGGGGGGGGAAAAAAAAAAAAAAGAAAAAAAAGGGGAAGTGAACAAATTGGGGGCCGAAAAAAAAAAAAAAAAGAAAAAAAA
>Ga0131853_10017987_pt1 | contig 12870 bp, 6 predicted proteins | sample TergutLab28metaG_FD_92764 | JGI IMG/M metagenome (GOLD analysis project Ga0131853, IMG submission 92764) | Labiotermes labralis P1 segment gut microbial communities from Petit-Saut dam, French Guiana - Lab288 P1 (version 2) (version 2) | ecosystem: Host-associated > Arthropoda: Insects >...
GATAACAAGTAACTTTAGTAGGCACACGAGACTCCCTGAAGATGGTTCTTAAAAACTAACCGAAACATGTCGGAGTTTTAAATAATTTTATAGTTTATCTTTTAATATTTTAATGTATTAGCATTAATATTAACTGATATACAAGTGCATAAGTTGGTAAAAATAAAGTGAATAGATTTACACCATTTATAACAATGCTGCCAGAGGCGTTTTATTCAGTCCACTATAATTCTTAAACAGCCAGTTTAAATCTGCTACTTATTGTTTACAAAAAGATAGATCTCTTATTCATAACCGAATTCATTATTAAGAAAAATCGGTACGCTGTTTCAGGCATTTCATAAGGCGTGCGTGAGGTGGAAATGGATCTAAGCGCAGTAAATTACACACACATGGATAACATATCAAGATCTCTGTATATGTCGGACAGTGGGGGTAAATCGCTATTTGTAACATGGGGGGGGGGTGGAACTTTTATATTTCTACCAGAGTATTTTGTGTTCATGTTGCGCTTGTAACTGATAAAGTGTGCCTGTATTTTGAGCATAACTATTACATTTCTGTTGAACACAGGACAGTACTTTTGAATCGTAAACAAAGCCAAATCCTTATTCCACTCTTCTTCGTTGTATTCATGATTGAATTTCTCATTAAAAGCCGGAAAATATGCCAAAGATTGAGGATAAATATTTCCTGCTTCACGGAACCATGCAAGCTTTCTGTCTACTATCCTTCTTCTTGAAGAAAATTGATTGTATTTTACCTTTTCTCATCTGCATAAATGATGTTTTTCCTTGTACATGTCTGAAGTTCTTTTGAAATAGTTTTGTGCTGATTTGTATTCAGTTATAGCGTTACTGTGAGCTATAAAAACTTATAAGAGCAGAAGGCGATATTAAGTTCTGATGTTGTCAGAGCCTGCAGGCCTATAAAACGGCCTGGAAATTAGTCCAAACTAAATGACTTTAACTCAATGAGACTGCGTTTGTAGCACTTAGTAGTGTTATATACAAACCATGGAATTGTTTTCAAAGACTCTCCGATGTAACAGTGTAATGTAGTTTCATGTCCAATTTACTCCACATTTATTATACGTTTGTGCTGGGGTTCATGCAGAGTTGGATATTTTGTTAAATAATTTAGACGATACGAGTTGTGACTTTTACGCGGTGTGATCGAGGATTTTCTTCGTCTGTGATGTGTCGCTTCGTCGCCGGGTGTTTCCCGACGTTTCGGAGGAATGTGGCGCCTTTTTATTCAGGGTTTCAAGTTCCATAGAGAATGACATGTACCGGGGTGCTGATAAGTCCTTAGCCCGACCAGGAAGTAAACAAGCTCAGAAGCATATCTTGGACGCACGCGATTTCAACAACATCGGGACGCGGGCTGCCATCAAGTTTTTTTTTCTGCAAGGCAAGGCGCCGAAAGCAATTCACGCCATTCTGACAGAAACATTAGCTTGTTTCCTTCCTGGTAGGGCTAAGGATTTATCAGCACCCCTGTACAGTTAACAGCAAATTGTTCGTTGCCTTTGCGTAGTCTCCTTGATAATGGCTGTCGGTGGCCGAAACATGTTGGACTAACAATGAAGTCAGTTTTCATTAGTGATAAATTTTACCCTGTAGCTACAATGCACCGTTATTGATTTGTAATCGGGTGATGTTCATGATGAATTGTAACAATTTTAAAACGATAATGGAAAGCCATATATGCTAAGATGGTATTACAAATCTTTCGTATATTTCAGTTTCTTGAAAACAGTATTAAATGTGGCTTCTCGTAACTGAATATTTTTTGGGGTAATCAAATAAGAAAGGATCAGGTGGACAAGAAATGTGGGCCGTATGGGGAGAAACGTGAAGGACGCCACTTGGCAAATGGAGGTGTAGGTTGCAATAACCATGGCGGTGGAGGAAACGCTTACGAAATGATGCGTGTCCTGTGAGAACGCTGTGTTCGTGTGCGTTTAGTTCGGTTTACTGACAACAGCTTATGTCGAATTACAGTATTTATGGTTAAACTATCCTATTATATATTATCTCTCGTTCTCGGTTGAGTTTAATTATATAATTTTATGATTGGTTTTACTCTCTCTCTACCTTTTCTATCTTCAAAGTGTTATGTCATATTCTTGAACCTCTTTTAAATTACATTAGCTTGCTCCTAATGGCTTCAAATTTTCTTCAACTTACACACTTTTAGCATTAGATTTGTGTCAGTTTGTTGCTTTCGATACGGTTATTGTTATACTGTATATTAGAGTAGATAGTGTACTCTATTTGTATGAACTCTCAGGCAATATTTATTTCATTTTCATGTATTCTGGTTGTCGTAAGACACTGTATACCGTCACATGCCATAACAAACACCCAACATTTTTATTAATTACACTTACTTTATTGGAAAGGTATTATTTGTGTCGTGGACGTTAAAGTAAATCCAAATTTTCCTTCTCTGGACGTTGCAACTTTTCACTATTCGTATATGCCCTTTCGTTGCCAGTCAGATTTCTGTAGTTCAAAGAGAAAGGCGAGCAGTTTGATGTCTAAAACAGTTTGCCTTGATTAATTTGCCCCTGTCGGCAACATAAGTTGAAGAGCAGGGTAATTGTCCGTGCTGATTGCTATACAGCGCTTTTATGTGAAAAAATAACTGTGTTAAGGCTGTTATTAGAACGCAAAATTACACTCAGAATGAGAAGTCTGAACGGCGTCCACAATAGTTTTCGGAGAAATCTGAATAAAATGCTATGTGACACGATTAATTACAAGTTATGGGGTAGAGTAGAGTTGAAACGGTCTACAGATGGTAAAAAGGGTAAATGTGGTTATAGCGTTAGGGTGAGGCGACGAAATGATATACATGTAAATCTTGGGTAGCCAGTGACCGTATTTGATCAAGGGACATTTCCAATGTAGGTCAAGTGCTTCTGTGTGGACGTCTGTGTCAGCACTCTCTCGCAGGCTTAGACGAATGTGCCGGGATTAGCTGTCCGTCAGCTTTTATTATGTCATATTTCACGATATAATTGGCTTAGAGGGAAGATTTAAGTGCATTATATTTCTGAATATACGGAGATAACGGAGGTTGTTCAAAATGTTCACCGTATTGAGTGCTACCGTTTTATTCTCTCGTAAATAGCGTAAGACTGATTATTTCGACCAAAACATTAATAATGGGAGTATTTAAAGTGGTATTTTTTTTTATTTAAGCCTAATAAACACATCAGATAATTAGGACTACGATGTGCCCTTCGCATGTAATACACTAATATTGAATTATCACACAACTATTCGATGTTTGTGGGTACTTATTCAAATTGGCGAAAAGTCAACGCTTCATACGAAGTTAATGGACATGCAATATGGAAACTTGATATTCACGTAAGGAAACTATGTAAGTATCCCATATGTACGTACGCATAGGCTATATGTAGTGTAATATATATAAATTGTGCTACAGTGTCGAATTTTAGCAGAACGTTACATTAAAAAATTAAAGGGAGATCTTTTCAAATCAATCTGAACACAGTAAAGGATTTTATTTCTTGCGTGAGAGTTGGGCTGGCCTATTTTCGGAATAATTTTTAAATTTGTCATTGTACAAGTTAAATTCCTGGTTTCTTAATTATCTCGAAAATCATAAAAACGTACATTTTGCCGAAAGATACAATTTGCAAATTGACGCAGAATCGTGTAAAAGTGTTTTTAACGTGTCATTTACTTTTGTCCCGTTTTAATCATAACTGAAAAGCCAATTTTTTTTTTTTTGTAAAAATTATCTGTGAAAATTTTGTATATGTTGTTCAGTCGATCTCGCGTACAGACAGACGGACAGAAGGATATATCTATTTTAATAGGCTGCGCTTAGGGATATGCGCCCTCCATTAATGTGGGCAAATGAGTGGTCTTTATGGAAGCCATCCTGTTGTGTTTATTTCCAAATAAACTGCTCTTGTTTCGTCTAACACAACACAGGTTTATTGTAATTAAAAAGTTGCCTTTACATATGTGCTGCGTGTTTCGGCCTGTACGTAGGCTATCCTCAATGGAAGATATGGAAATCTAAACGGACCCTTGTTTACAGTTGCTATTTTTTATAATGTTAAAACATAGCATATATAATATAAAACCCAAATATTTTAAAAATAGATGTATTTAGAGATTTTTATTAAATTTAGTTCCTCGTGTATTGTAGAAAGGGTCCGTATCAAAATTCTTCTATGATTTTTGTGTGTTGTAATTGGCGCGGCCAGGATTCTTGTAGCGTATTCTTTTACCAAGTTTCTTCTTTGGATCCTGTTTGCATATTTTGGGCCAGGATATAATATCTGTAACAATTAACAAAATAAGATGTGTATATTGTATGCTCTGCTAATGTTGGTGTATTGTGGTGTGTTTGCGTATCTTATAAGGTGGTGGTGGAGCCGAAATATGTAGCACGCATGTAAAGGCAACAATTTTGAATTATAATGAACGTGTAGTGTGTTATACTGAATAAGAGCAATTTATTGGGTAAATGAGATTGCTGCGCTGTTACTGTCTGCTTGTGTATCCATTCGAACTTATGAACCGATTTACCCATTTGTACAAGATTTAGTGCCTGTGTTAGGTCATTGAGGTTACTTCAACGTAGTACTCTTTAAGTATATGTTTGTGTGTGCGTGTATGCATGTATGTATGTATGTATGTGTGTGTGTATGTATGTGTGTATGTGTGTGTGTATGTGTGTGTGTATGTATGTGTGTGTGTGTGTATGTATGTGTGTGTATGTGTGTGTGTATGCATGTATGTATGTATGTGTGTGTGTATGTATGTATGTATGTATGTATGTATGTCTGTGTGTGTATGTGTGTGTGTGTATGCATGTATGTATGTATGTGTGTGTATGTATGTATGTATGTGTGTGTATGTGTGTGTGTGTGTGTGTGTATGTATGAATGTGTGTATGTGTGTGTGTGTATGTATGTATGTGTGTGTGTATGTATGTATGTGTGTGTGTATGTATGTATGTGTGTGTATGTGTATGTATGAATGTGTGTATGTGTGTGTGTGTATGTATGTATGTATGTATGTGTGTATGTATGTATGTGTGTATGTATGTGTGTGTGTGTGTGTACGTATGTATGTATATGTATGTGTTATGTGTATGTATGTCTGTATGTACGTGTATATGTATGTGTTATGTGTATGTATGTCTGTATGTACGTGTATATGTATGTGTTATGTGTATGTATGTATGTCTGTATGTACGTATATATGTATGTATATGTATGTTAGTGTGTATGTATGCATGTACGTATGCATGTATGATTATGAATGTGTATAATGTGAGTTTATTTGCATGCATGTATTTGCGTTTATGTTCTTTGAAAAACAGCAACGTCACCAGGTAATGTTGTCTGATATAAAACAGCCACATTATCCCACGTCTGCATGAAACGTACCTGTAGCTCTCAGTTTGATATTGATGGCTAAGAAATAGTTAGAACATGTCGTGTGACATTGCATTTACTGGTCTATTCCTTTTTATTTACTTACTTATTATAGTTTATTTAACGATATGTCAATATCTCAGACCATGTAACACGACGTAGGCATGTACTCTGCAATATTCCTACTTATTGTGGGAGAGCATCCCTCCCGCAGCGACGGTGCACGGTTTATAGGTTCTGTGCGACAAATATCAGGTGGACAAAATCCGTATTTAAATAACAGGTTATTCTAAAGAGATGACAATCGTGCAAATAGAAATTCCATTAATCGCCGACATGTTCACAGTTGTAAGCAATAGAAGCTTAGCTTAACCGGAATTCGAATCGTATGATCATCTACACAGCTGTCTAGCAGACTATGTCATGAGCGAAAATAATTTCATTGTTGTGTTATGAATTAATGTTATCTACATGTGGCTTTAACAATACGAGTTTTTAGGACCAGAAGGCGGTGGCCTTACATAGGTGGGTGTCGTGAGTAGTACCCACAACTCCTTTTTCCTCTTATTTCTTGATTTAGTAAAATTATACTTCTCCTACTGCGAAGGGCTCTTAATAGGCGCACACACGGGGGTGTTACTTCGATACCCGACAGTTAGGCGATACACATACAGAAACATTGTACATAACGCACGTTGCTTCGAAGATTAAAATAATCTAAATTATATAAAAATAAAAATAATCACACATCGCCGCTAACTCCCGTTATATTTTCTGATTTTAACCAAAATCAGAATGTATCGAGAAATTTTAGTGAAAATCCAAATTTTGAAATTGCATGAAACTCCATTGGGCGGATGCGGGACTTGTACAAGAGGGTCGACGGACATTACGAAGGTAGTAGTTGCTTTTCGGATGCCCGCGCCTAAAAATATTTGGTTCGAACCTCACAGGGGAAACGGTCAGTCTCCATTGCAAGGATAAATATAGTAAATGTTGCGTAGGGTAATCATCGATATTTACTGTGGGAGTATGGCTTTGGGAAGCAGGTAGATAGGCATACACTGTGTGGGGAAAATACTGAGTTTTGTGAGTGTCAAGTGTGGATGTCATCAGCGGCACCAATGATCGTTAGAGAATTTTAAATTACTGTCCCATTTCCTTCAACAAACCTGCTCTACAAGAAGTTTCCCGTTCAATAGTCCTTGTATGTTTCTTGTTTCCTTCAGTCGAGTTCCCTGTTAATGCGGTCTAATTCAACCTACGTATCTGTTAGGGCTGTAGTGAAGTTCTAAAATAATGTTTTTGTTGCTTTAATTAGGAATACTAAATTGAATATATTAACTACTGTTTGGTTCCACGCTTTAAAGAGTGACAGTTTTTGTAGGGTGAGTTCATTATGTACTATCATAACGTAGTTTTACAAGAACCTCTCTAGCTGTGAGCAATAGATACAGCACTGTGTTTATGCAATGCCGTTTGTGCCGAGTCCGAAGCAGTGGGAAGGCTTAATAATGACACTTTGCACAGCTCACGGCGTACCGCCATAACGCTGCAGCAGTTTGCATTGTAAATGAGTTGGCAATTCGTCGCCCCCTCTCTCTCTCTGTTCCCTACAGCACGTCCTTCCAAGTTCTGGGGGGCAATGTGTTGCTTCTAGGTATGTATAACTGCAACCCATAAAATCCTAATGTTTCTTTGTTTTGGGGTGTACCAGTGTCACTTGCTGCGGATGTTTTGTTCTCAGACTACGGCTAGATATTCTGTTAAAGTAAACCCCGAAATTCTTGTGTTGAGCCACGTGTGGGCTCTTCATTCAATTGAGCTCTGATATTGATGTCAGGTCCTTGAATTTGTTCACTGCAACTGTTAATGTTTCTGAATTGCGGGTGAAGTAACTCCGCATTTGGTATGTTCGTCACCCTGTTTAGCAGATCTGTTCCACCGACATAATGTTTTAAAATAAACTAGAATCGTTTTCTTCAGTAGGTTTTCCATATTAGAATAAGACGTTTTCACTTATCCTCTTCGAAAATTGACTGTGTATTTCGCACATAGTTCTTAGACAACTTAAGTATCAGAAGTAAATTGTTAGTAAGGTTTATCTCAGTATTTAACCAACTTGATGCACAAAATTTGTTAAACAATAAGTTTTATTTCATGCCTCTACATGTTTCGAGCACATGTGCTCGAAACATTTAGAGGCATAAAAAAAAAACTTATTGTGAAACAAATTTTGTGCATCAAGTTGGTTAAGTACTGAGATAAATATACTGAGATGCACGGTCAGCAAAACGTCAAAATTTGTTAGTAAGATATTTTGCGTTTTAAGTGTACCAATAATCTCATTGTTTCCCTTCTTGCAGCAGCAGTTAGGATAAAAACTGGGGCGTGATCTAACAGTTGCTTGAAACTGAATTTGTGTTCTTGAAGATTATGTATTAATAATAATAATAATAATGACCGTATAAAAGGTAAAAGTTAAAATTCTCCTTGTAGGCGTATGTGGGGAGGAGAAGTATAGCTCCACCCATTCTTAGTCTCTGCATTGGACGGAGGTGCGCTTTGCCCCCCCCCCCCCGGGAAAGAACCCCGGTTCCCATTGACAAGGAGTATGACTGGACCATACGTGTATATTTTGCAATGATGTGTACTAAGTGTTCATGGAATTGGTACTCGTAAATATGGGTCTTCCCATTTTTGCATCTATAGGGTATACAATTTCAAATCCAAGATAATTCCTTTTTCAGTTTCCCTTTTGTTTTCCTTACGGTCTCATCAACCTTTACGTTACTTTCGCTCCGTTGTCTGCTGTATTGTTACACTTCACTACGTCCACTTCATTTACACATACAACCTGTTGTACTATGTTCTTTACCATGTGTTTCTATGCTTCTGCCTATTTACCGTGGAATTATGTATATTCAAATAAGTGGAGAACAAATCGAGACACACGCACTTTACGCACAATAACAAACTTCATGTTATTTTTCATGTCCCTTTTTGAATCAGATGTTTACTGTCAGGTGGCTGCCAGGTGTGTTGGGCGTCGTAGACCGTGATATATGTCGGTGTAGTGTATCGATTTTATAGGTTTCTGTATACACGTTTTGGATGCGATCTTGCCGTTCGATTTATGTGTAAGTTGGTACTCCCAGAAGATTGATATGAACACAGTACGGCGGTTGCTATTAACCAGGTTTGTCTCTCCTTGCAGGACGCGATTTCATTTTCATGTACTTAGCAGCATTAGGGGAATATTTGCTGTCACTCATTTCAGAACCTTGTGTCTTCCATGTCGTGTCTTAACATTTGAAAATCAAGGTATGAAATACAGCAACTTTACCCCTTTTAGGCACCTTTGCGAAATAGCGAAAAGCGACTTTTAGCTTCCTCATGTCCGCCTGTCCGTCCGTCCGCATAGAACAACTCGGCTTTCACTGGACGGATTTTCATTAAATTGATATTTGCGAGTTTTTTAAAAAAAACATGTCGAGAAAATACAGGCTTCATTAGAATCCGACAAAAATAACGCGTACATTTAACTGAAGACCAATACAATTTTTGATATCTCGTTCCATTCTTAGAATGAGAAATGTTTCAGAAAAAAGTTGTAGAGAATATCAAAATACACTTTTTGTATTCAATACCTTTCTGTTTTCGAAAATAGCGCTGTTTATGGGATATGTGGTAAATATTGTACAGCCGGGCAGGCCACAGATGAAAATATGGCGCATGCGCATTGCGTGTGGGATACCTAAGACTACAATTATACACTCAGAATATAATACACTTATTGCTTTTCCACTGCAACTGAAGTTGCACGGACGCGACTCAGTGTCACGTTATAGTATTGTCCATCTTCCTTTTTGTACTAGTGTTGACGATTTTTCAAATCCCATGGTAAGCCATAATTGAGGGCGTTTGACTGCAGGGTTCTGAGGAGAGAAATTTGAACATAAGAAAAAGGAAGCAATGGGAAGGTGGGGGAAAAAAGGATGCTGAAGAAATTTAAAACTTCTACTCTACAACAGATAGCACCTATCGCTGTAAAGACTGTGCAATCAAAACCACATTTTTCACTTTCTTGTTCAAGGTATAATCACCAGAACCGCAACAGAGGTGCAGTATTACAACCAATTGCATATTAGTCAAAGTTTTAATGTTCATGTGACAATAAAAGTGTAACGTGTATGCGTATGTATGTCACCTCTGCGCTGAAGAATTTTGGTGATGTAATATTTTAATTGGCTTGCCTGAAATTGTGGTTGTCACAATGTTTCGGAAACTGGTAATGACTTTTACGTTGAACGGGAAAAGGGAGACCCGACGTTTGGCCCAGGAATTAAGACCAACACTGTCTACGGAGCCCATCTGAGTATGTTCTTCCTTTTCCCTATTTCACCTGAAGAGGGAAGCAGATACAGCTTCCGAGATGTTGTGGGCTTTTTAGCTTTAGACGGTGAACAGTGTCTGGAATTTCAGTCACGATTGTGACCATAAACAGCAAGTTCTCTATTTCCGCCCCCCCCCCTCATGATTGACTCCTAAATTAGTAATCCGGTATCATTTATAGTGCATCTACGTCAACGTGTTTGATCGGACTTGAGTCCTTTCGAATCGGCCTTGTTTATCCTTTGCCGTATCTGATAAAACCGAAATTCTTCTGTTTTAAGTGCTTCGTTATTCAAAAGAGCGTGCCGGACAAAAAAAAAAGAATATTTCACTAACCGAAAACTTTAGAGATCTGCGCTCTTTTGAGATATTACTCAGCCTAGATTGCTAATTCGATACCGGCGTTTCGGGACAAGAAATTCAAGAAGATTTCTTGAACCTTGAAGATGGGACCGAGGCGGACGTTATGTTAATTGTAGAGATTGGGATGTTGTTGTCTTTTATCTACAGGATTTTTGCGATAAATGCTTTTGTGTCGTTGTGACGTATCTGAAGCCGTTCACAGTGTTTACAGAAAAAGTCAACTTTTTTTTCTTTGTTCTTAACAGAGGGCACGCAGTGGCGCAGTTGGTTGATGCACTGTGCTACAAGCCGGAAGGTCGCGGGTTCGATTCCCCATGTTATTTTTCATTGACATAATCCTTCCGGCCCCACTATGGCTCTGGAGTTGACTCAGCCTCTGACAGAAATCTGTACCAGGGAAATCTCCCAAGTCCCAAGACACTTAGGGATATTTTGCAGAGTAGTGTGATAAAGTCCAGAAAGAAAGACCTTGTTTATAGCTAGGAATATTCGCCCTCCTTTCAAGTCTCCCGAAGGTCGGTTGTCGTAAAAACCAGTACAAATATGTCACGATTGCCCTACCAGGAATACTTTTTTCTTACTATTTTCTTTCTAGTTTTGTTCATAAAGAAACTTGCTTCTCTGTGGCAATCAGCATTGCTCTCGCTTTAGGCAGAGGGGCATCTTCTCGCATCAGGAAGGTTTTACAATCTACTGCTGTATTCTGATTTTCTAATAAATGTATAAATTGATTTATTGCTACTGCGCTATCAAATGAACACCAAATTCCTTTCCAAAAGGAACCGCTGACCCTGCCAAACTGATTGAGGCTTGTAAAAATTTGAGCTAATGACAGCATCATGAAAACCACAAGTGACTGGATGATAACGTTGACTGGGAAACGATGTGGCAGAAAATGTTTGTCACTTAATTTAATGTACTATATCTGAATATGTTTAGAGTGATTGAGTAAAACTCATTCAGAGCAGTCGGTGTCCCGGACGGTGTTCAAAACGGGTAATTGCCCAGTGCAAGTCAGAAGCGTTTCTGTTTCAACCAAACCGTGATCTTCGAAGCTGATCCGTACACAGACAGCTATACCGGTTCCTACGTGTAAGTGCGCTAACCTTACTATTACTTCCTTCATTATGTACGATTTCTTTATCAATTTATGTATTTTATTTTAATTCATTCGTCGATCTCTTTTATGTGTTCCTCAGTCCTGTGTTTTCCTGGACAGTACAGAACGAAACACGAAATGCGTGCAGTTAAATTCGGTCTGCTTTGTAGGCGTGTTGTCTAGTTAAGACTACAACGACCCAGTAACATACAGTTCGCGAGTTGTCAGAACAAAACGTCACGAAAGTGTGAGGATTTGTTAAGGCACGAGGTTTCGTGGCCTAGAAGCTGCGTTCATTCGGTGTCGGTATCACATTCCGGTTTACAGACAAATGTATGTATGTATGTTTCTGTGTTCTTTCAAGTCCACTGTCATGGACTGTTACACAGCCATTTGTCATGCGCTGTTTTAATTACACCTCAGAATTTCGCGATCTATTTTGCTGTTGTCTTTCAATGGCTGAGAATGTTTTTTAAATGAATAATGTTGCGGTCACATTTAAAACGCGTGACCTTACGGGATCTGATGAAAATCTGCGTGTTAATTTATAACGTTGGCCTGTGTGTTGGGGCAGGTGCCAACATTCATTGACACGCTATACATACATACATACATACATACATACATACACACATACATACATACATACCTACATACATAATACATACATACATACCGACATACATACGTACATACATACATACATAATACATACATACGTACATACATACATACGTACGTACATACATACATACATACGTACATACATACATACGTACGTACATACATACATACGTACGTACATACACACATACATACATACATACGTACATACATAATACATACATACGTACATACATACATACGTACGTACATACATACATACGTACGTACATACATACATACATACGTACATACATACATACATACATACGTACATACATAATACATATATACGTACATACATACATACGTACGTACATACATACATACATACATACGTACATACATACATACATACGTATATACATACATACATACGTACATACATACATACATACATACGTACATACATACATACGCACATACATACACATACGTACGTACATACATACATACATACGTACATACATACATACGTACATACATAATACATATATACGTACATACATACATACGTACGTACATACATACATACATACGTACATACATACATACATACGTATATACATACATACATACGTACATACATACATACGTACATACATACATACGTACGTACATACATACATACATACATACATACATACATAGTACATACATAATACATATATACGTACATACATACATACGTACGTACATACATACATACATACGTACATACATACATACATACGTACATACATACATACATACGTATATACATACATACATACGTACATACATACATACATACATACATACGTACATACATACATACATACATACGCACATACATACATACTTACATACATAGTACATACATACATACGGACATACATACGTACATACATACATACGTACATACATACGTACATAC
>Ga0131853_10017988_pt1 | contig 12870 bp, 9 predicted proteins | sample TergutLab28metaG_FD_92764 | JGI IMG/M metagenome (GOLD analysis project Ga0131853, IMG submission 92764) | Labiotermes labralis P1 segment gut microbial communities from Petit-Saut dam, French Guiana - Lab288 P1 (version 2) (version 2) | ecosystem: Host-associated > Arthropoda: Insects >...
CAACCCATGAAATAACTCAACAAATAAGTCGCAAGCTCCTGAGGATGGATGTATTAACATATGAAACATGTTGAGCATTAAATAATGAAATAATAAAGCAAGTGACATCAAGTTGGTCTCTCTTTATTCATCTTTCAAATGGCTAGGTAATGTGAAGGTTCCCTGCAGTGTCTGCTTTGCAGTTGAAGTTTGTGTCCAAAAATTTAAATCTGCAGCTTTCCGAAACACATTGTGATGCTTGGCTCCTACTATGCTTATTGTTTGAAGACAGGCAGCTAGCCATGTGGTGTCTTGCTTGTTCTACACAGTAATTTTAAGCAAGCTGACAGCTACTGAACGAAATTTGAAATGAATGACTGTGCACCAGCTGAGATGTCACATTTACGCTGTCGGTCTATATTCATATCTGTACCAGCCCTAATTTCATACAATCCTTAATACCAGCGTGTAAGCCATGCAGACTTCCAAGGCAGTATTAACTCTTCTTCTTCTTCCTACTCTTCTTCTTCTTCCTCCTCCTCTTCTTCTTCCTCTTCTTTCTCTTCTTCTTCCTCTTCTTCCTCCTCTTCTTCTTCCTTTTCCTGCTCCTCTTCTTCTTCTTCCTCTACTTCTCCTCCTCCTCCTCTTCTTCTTCCTTTTTTCTTTCGTTTTTTCCTTTTCTTTTCCCCTGCAACAGCCCCCAGTGGGGCAAGGTGGCCTCATTTACAAGGTTTCTAGATCACACACAACGATACACCACAATCAGTAGGACTCCTCTGGATGAGTGATCAGCAGAGACCTCTACCTGACAACACAAAACACTCACAAAAGACAGACATCCATGCCACCCATTGGGATTCGAACCCACAATCTCAGCAGGCAAGTAGCCGCAGACCCACTGCATAGCCACTTGAAAGTACTGGCTCAAAATTTAGTCTTGTCATAGATCTTTGACATATTAGCAACTTTCATAGATGACATTTTTGATAGACCATAAAACAGTACAGTATCATACTGAAATGTGTAGCGTAGGATAGACTGTAAAACAATACAGCAGTATCGTACTGAAATGTGTAGCGTAGGATAGACTAAAACAGTACAGCAGTATCGTACTGAAATGTGTAGCGTAGGATAGACTGTAAAACAGTACAGCAGTATCGTACTGAAATGTGTAGCCTAGGATAGACTGTAAAACAGTACAGTATTGTACTGAAATGTGTAGCCTAGGATAGACTGTAAAACAGTACAGTATTGTACTGAAATGTGTAGCGTAGGATAGACTGTAAAACAGTACAGCAGTATCATACTGAAATGTGTAGCCTAGGATAGACTGTAAAACAATACAGCAGTATCGTACTGAAATGTGTAGCGTAGGATAGACTGTAAAACAGTACAGTATCATACTGAAATGTGTAGCGTAGGCATGTAACATTTTCTTGTACTAAACTCTATATGCATGGTGATGACAGGTCAGTGAGGTTGTCGAACTTCACATTGCCAGAAACAGGACTAGTGCACATGAAGTAATCACTGAATTACAAAATCATTAGTTTAAAGTCTGCAATGATCTTGTAACATAGACTTCTGTAGCCTTCAGTACATAGGTGTTATTAACCTGAAACTTTCTAAATTGTGACTGAAATGAGGCAGCCACATATTACAGTCCACATTCTGTAATGGAGAGCTTTTGCAATAGAATCATTAGTGTACCTTGCTAATCACATTATTCTTGTAACAGAGTCAGCAGTATAAAAGTAATCTGCAGCATCCAGAGTTACTTCATAGCAGGCAGTCTCAGTTCTTGTGGATTTGTATGATGAGGTATCCATGCTCCTGGTAGACGACATATGGACCTTGGGAAGATGAGATCACTGTGTTGCCTCAAATCATGGGGAGCCAATTACCTAGTGATGCAGTGTCATATCCCAGAAGAATGCATACTTCAGTCTTTCGTCAAGGTTTTCTATCCCATCACTGGCTTGGATATTGTGTGTGTTTTCCATAACCACTTTACCCATCATTGTGGGCCGGGTAGCTCAGTCGGTATAGCGACTGACTACGGGTTGGACGGTCCGGGGATCGAATCCCGGTAGGGGCGAGATTTTCCGCACACGCAGCCTCCTGTACAACGGGTACTGGGTGTTTCCTGGGGGTAAAGTGCGGCCGGGGCATGCTGCTGACCACTCACCCCCTTCTAGTGCCGCGGTCATGGAACAGTAGAGCTATAACTCTACCCACCCTGTGGCCCACACCGGGCCTGTAACGGGATCACTTTACCTTTATCATTCTGTTTGTGTGGTGGCCACTTGAGACCAAGGCAACTTTTGGGAGAGTGGAAAAGGTTTATACAGTAAAACCCTGATTTTGCGTTCACACATTCTGCAATTTCTGTGACTTTTATTTTCTCTTTGTGTTGTCCTGTCCAAATGCCAATGTGAAAAATGTATCCCAGATTTTAGGCCATTTTTTTTTGGTGACCCTGCAAAAACATTAAATTGAGGTTTTTATTGTACAAAGCATCACTGATTATTTCCAGGTATATTTTACGAAACATCTGAATTTTAATCCTGTTTGTCATTCTGCCAATATCGCTGCCTCATCCGACACCTCGTAATAGGTGTCTATTAGGCCTAACCAGCAAATGCAGTATATATACCTTGCCGAGTCTTCATCCCTGATCAGGAACTGTGCAGACCTTAGAACAGTTACTTTTATTTAAGTAAATGCATATAAGAAGGAAATCTGAAAATTGTATATCTAATTACATTACCTGTATTTTTTTTTTTTTAAATTTATTTGTGTAGTTGGTGCAGCTGCTAGTTTGTGATTGGTTGCTGGAAACACGAACGGCCGTGTGGGAAGAAGAAGGCATGGAGAATGACGGGACAAGTCCTGCCCCCGTTTCTAACGGCGTTCTGACGGGCTTCCAGCGTAACCTGTCGTCTCTCAGGTGTCTTACGCAACACATTCCAGTAAGGATTCTCTGATAGAGTTCTGTCATAGCTAAATGGTGTAAGACTGTAAAATTACTTTCATTTCATAATTAAGTGGCATGACCTTGAACAAATGTATGCAAAAAATGTTGTTTCATTATGCTGTATTTTGTTGATTGTTGCGTTAGGAGATGTTAATAAGTTGAGGCATAGATGAGGACCTTAATGACAAACCTTTTGAACGAAGTCATCCGCGTTGTGTATTGATTCTATATATTTACTTTATTAATATATATTCCAGTCAACACAACTATATAATAAAAGCATAATTTAAAGCTTTCCACAGGCACCCCCCCTCCCCCTCACCCACCTGAAAACTAAAAAGCAGGAGAACCAAAACAAACACAACGCACATAACAACCAGGAGCCCAATCAGTGAACAACAGCCCCAGGAAATAGCACACCATCATATAATTACAATAGTATAATAGATATAAGTCACGTTATGTACATGGTACGAATCACAGGACAAATTGTGAGCTATCTGGGATCTCAAATGTTCGCAGCCACATTGTAAAGAACTTCACGGTTCTTAGCTTAGGCTGACAATGACTTTTTAAGTCGAAACATGTCGCTTTGACCTATGCTTTTGTTGTATAGTTGTGTTGACTTAAATATATATGAATAAAGTTAATGACAAACATTCATATGTGGTTTCAATATTGCTGTGAATTCATACCTTGAATAATGCTTGCAAATAAAGCCAAATTGGGGCATAGTTTTTCTTAATAAGTTAATTTCTCTTCTCTGCACATTTCAGGCGACTATGTGTCCATCAACGGGAGAAACAACTGTATCTATGCGACACTTGGTATTTGTCACTCTGTGTGGATGACTGTCTGGTATGCAGGGTGGATTGAAACACTTATTCCACCCTGCATACCAGACAGTCATCCACACAGAGTGACAAATACGAAGTGTCGCACAGATACAGTTATTTCTCCTGACAATGGACACACAGTAGCCCGAAACATGTACAGAAAAGATATTAACATATTAAGAAAAACTGTGCACCAAGTTGGCTTTATTTACAAGATTATACAAGGATGCACGGTCAACGAAACATAAAATCTCGAATAATGTGTTAACTAGACTTCCATAACTGAATTTCAACTAATTTCCCGTCATATGCTTTCGTCTGGGTAATATTATATATATATATTTTATATTATATATATAATTATTATGTACCTGTAACTTTGTTCCTGCGGGTAAAGCGACTGGGGCATGAAGCTGAACATTTACCGCTATCTGATACCGAGGTTAAGAATGAGGGAAGCTATAGCACCAGAAAACCTTGACGGCTTTCACGGTGTGCACAGTGACATTTTCCCCTTTATATCGCCTTCGAGAATTGCCACACAGGAATGTGTATATTTGGGTACTATGTCTGCGCGCACAGAGATTAAAATGTAAAATATTGGACTTATGTTCACACAGTTTGGAGCACTCTGTTCCATCGTCATGGGCAGGTAGGTAAGAAGATAGGACAGAGTGGTCCGAAACATCGGCATATAAAATTCAGACACCGGGGAATTACCCAGAAGAAAGCATACAACATTCAGAACACGACGAAAGTTTGAAATCAAGAATGCTAATTTCCTGTTAAAAGTGTTTAAATTTTGCAAATAATCTGCAACTGACTTCAGACAGTAATCTTCAGACGAACCTTTTTGCAGCTGTTTTCAGTTAAAATCACAGCCACAATTCCCAACAAAACTGATACGATTATCAGAACTGATAGGTCAGACATGTTGTCTTTCGTTGGCCCTCCTGAAGTCTATATCAATGACGGCTATACAGAATACTTTGCTATCACACATAATGGTAAAGGTAAAGCAGTCCCATTACAGGCCTGGACAGGCCCAGAGGGTTCCAGGAAGTTAAGGTTTCCAGATTTCGTGACAACGGCACAGGATGGTGGTAGGTTGTCAGCCTTACGCACCTGCCGCCTTTACCCCCAGGAAATACTCCTGGTGCTCATTTCTGTTAGAGGCTGAGTCGACCCCAGGGCCATAGTGCGATTGGAGGGATTTTGTCAATGAAAAATCCACTGACACCAGCTGGGATCGAACCAGCGACCTTCCGATTTGTAGCACAGCACCTTAACCACTGTGCTACAGCGGTCCCCATCACACATAATGAAGTTTCATATTATAGCTGTCTTGACCATAACATTGTGCCATATGACGTGGTTTTGGTTGTAAATTGAGAGTACAGTTTCTCAGACACTGGATATAAATCAGTGAAAAGTCTGAATTGCTGTATTAATTGACACATACAGCAAAATTTGGAGTCAAATTTATGTGTTTTACTGCATTCATTAAATTTACTGGATTGTAATGTGGGAATGGAAACAAATAGAATTCCCAAAAGAGTATTATATATGAATTAGGGAACAACAAGATTGAGAGGTAGACCAAGAAATAGATGGCAAGATGAAGTGAGGGAGGATGGAAGAGTAGTTGGTGGAGAAGGGTGGCAGGAAAAAGTACATAACAGAGAGGAATGGAAGAAGCTCCTGAGAATGGCAAGGAATCGTAGCATTCTGCACATGCCAATGAAATGAACGAATGTAATGTGGGGTCCTGCCGGTCCCAGTGGCCACGCGGTCCGAGGCATAGTTCTGCGGCCGCTCGCCTGCTGAGATCGTGGGTTCGAATCCCACCGGGGGCATGGGTGTCTGTCGTGAGTGTTCTGTGTTGTCAGGTAGAGGTCTATGTTGCAGGCTGATCACTCATCCAGAGGAGTCCTACCAAGTGTGGTGTGTCATTGTGTGTGATCTAGAAACCTCGTGAATGAGGTTACCTTGGCCCACTGCGGGGGGGGGGGCTGTTGCCCTCCCCCCCCCCAAAAAAAAGTTGCATAATGAGACAGGATAGCTCAGTCTTTGAGATGACAGATTGTCAGCTGGATGGTTAGGTTCAGTTCTTGTGGGAGCAGGATGTGACTATGTTCACCCTGGCTCTTGGGCCCAGTTATTATCTGTACCCAGTGAGTACTGGTGGTAAAGCAGCTTGAATGTCAAAATTCCCACGGACTCCAGTCTCTGTGCTGTGACCTGAAGTGTGTGTGGAGCTGCTGTTTGTGACAATTTACTAAGTATGAAATACAATGTAATGACTCGTGGAGTGGCGTAAGGGTCACTGAAATCGTCAAACTTAATGTAGAATTGCCCCCAGACTTAAGTCTTAGCGCCATGACCTGAAATGTGTGGGGCTGTAGCTCCAAGGTTGCAATTCATGACACGTTACCAAACATTATATACAATGTAATGACTTGTGGAGTAGCGTAAGTCATTGAAAGCTTCGTATATGACAGGAATAGGCTGCTTTGTTGAATGTAATGGTCTGCTAGCCATTACTCAGGCTTTACAAGTCTCTTGTATTTGGCACTTGCAGACGGCACTTCCCCGTGTGTTCTTATACGAAGCTACGGCACGTATGATGGCTGGTGCGTCGCCAGGTCGCACGGAGCAGCTGTTGGATCGCAGCTTGCGTCACAGGCAGAGCCGAACGTCTCTGATATGTGGCAAGGGTGAGTGAGTGAGTGAGTGAATAGCTCCTCAGATTTATACATGTTTAGTTCCAAAAGGTGCAACAATGTTAAGAAATTATGCAGTCTCATTTTCAGACTGTCTGTATTAAGGGTTTGGACTTGTCGAAAGACAGCAGACATTTCTTCACACCACAGCACCCCAATTTGCAAACTGCAGCCAGTCGACTTAAAGGTGTTCCCTTTAAAAATATTTTTGCACCTAAGATACGGAAATTATCTGATCCCAGACATCGTTCCATTCGGATAACGTATTTTTAACATGACACGTTTTCGCTTCACAGAGGATTCCCTGTGTAAGAAACACCGTTTTAATATTATGAAACTGACAATGTGCCAGACTCCTGTTTTTCTGTCTTCTTTCCAAGCTGAGTCATTATTTTCAAGGCTTATTAAGAACGTAAGTACCGTTTCGCTGTAAAAGAAAATCGAGTAAGGTTTCATATAAAATTTTATTGTTATCAGATTCTACATTCTTCAAACTACTTTTCCACATATTCGCCGCCATTATTGAGGCACTTACCGTAGCGGGCACAAGTTTTTGTACACCCTCCTCATAGAATGCGGCCGCCTGCAATGTTAGCCACTACTGACAATGTCATAGAATAGAGTGCTTGAAATCTGAGGAAAATGCAGGGACAGATCAGAAATTGTGAAATGTCATCACGCACTCTTTCGTTGACCTTACGCACCAAATCATCATTCACCAAAGATGGACGCACACTTTGCGTCTCATCGTGCACGTTCTCTCGTCCTTCATTGAACATCCGAACCCATTTCCTAACCATGCCATCACTCATCGCATTGTCACCATACACTTTACAGATCTGGTGATGAATCCCACTTGGTAGCACATTCCTAGCATTCAAAAAATGAATTACAGACCATATTTCACAGTCGTTGGCCCCTTCAATTGTCTTAAAAATGTTTAACGCACAGGAACAAACATAAACATAACACGAATTTCAAGAAATGGCGTCTTTGGCTTCTCGATTGATAAAGGAAGTCACTGCACATGCGCAAAGTGACAGTCTCTAGGATGCGCGAGAGATATGCGCAGACGGTACGTACTTTCCGAATAACCTACGTACAAACTTCACCCATTTGTGGGAGGCGTGCCCCCCTCTCCCCATTTTTTGACATGTTTTGTTCCTCCATGACGATAGTCCTGTAATTACATTTTTATGTGCTACAAATTCCTAGGAGATGTCAGTGTGTTTTAAAACTTGTTTATAAACCGAGAATTTTTTTTATAACGAAAAACCTGATGTGTTTACTCAGAATTATGATGTGATACTTTTCCTTTCAATATCAAATTATGACAGTCTGCATTTGCATTTCATCATGTGTATTTTTATGTGGAGAGAAAAAAAAGGCTGTTGTGTGCTTTTCAAACATTTATCTTTTCAAGGGAATTTCTTGTAGAGTAAGTTGAGTCATTTGGTGTCCTTTGGAAAAATGTATAATCTTTGATAATATTAAAATATGGTTGCATTTCTGTAACACTAAAATTAAGAGTGAATAACACAATAATAGACAAAACGTTAACATGTACATCAGAAATTTGGACACTAACAGACACACAAACAATTGAACATTTACAGAAGAATTTTAGGCCCAGTATATGACAATGAAAAAGAAAATTGGAGGATATTAACCAATAAAGAAATTTATGCAAGTGTTAAAAGACCCACTATAATAGAGACAGTAAGGTTAAATAGATTACGTTGGTTTGGGCATGTACAGAGAATGGAAGGAAATGGAATTCACAAAAGGTTATTATATGTGAATTTCGGAACAACAAGATTGAGAGGCAGACCAAGAAATAGATGGCAAGATGAAGTGAGAGAGGATGGAATAGTAGTTGGTGGAGAAGGGTGGCAGGAAAACGTACATAACAGAGAGGGATGGAAGAAGCTCCTGAGAACGGCAAGGAATCGTCGCATTCTGCACGTGCCAATGGAATGAATGGATGAATGCATTTCTGTAAATCCTAAGATCGATTAGTGTACACTAAAGCATGTGATACTTCTTTCAGATAAAAACCAACAGGAGGCTGGAGGTGACAGGGAGCGTGCGGCCGCCCTGTACATGGCATGCCGTCATCTGCCTACTCCACTGCTGTCCTCACCTGGCGAACGTGTTGGCATGTTAACCGAAGCCGCAAAGACTCTAGAGCGAATTGGCGATCGCAAGCGACTGCAAGATTGCTATCGTCTCATGAAATCACTTGGAAGCAGTTCTGTCACGAATTGAATGAGTCACATCACAGCACGATCTGGCAGTTAGCAGCACGCAGATGTTTGCTACCAAGAAATACTGAATACAGAACAGATGATAAGTAGAGAAGCAGGGTATAAATTGGAATATAAGTGATAAGGCATATCTTGTGACATAACTACCTGTTTGGTTTGAATGAGAATTTCCATCACGTCTGACAGGGGTCGGATTTAAGTGTCACACAGTACTTTAGCACACGTTCTATTAAAAATGGCACACCATAATCTTACTGCTGTTAATTTTCTCTTTAATATTATCATCAGCTTAAGTGCCAGCTGCATAATATCTCTTATTGTTAACCTGTCTTTTTTACCGGGCTTCCACGACATTAAATTTTCCTTACGTACCACACAACAGGTACATCCATGTTCACGTAAGTTACTTCTGTAACCTGTAAGATGTATGTGTATTATTTTACATGTTGACAAACTGTGACTCATTTCGTCTCGGATCGTAAATCCGTTTGTGGATCCCTGCAAATGTGTTTCATCAGTCTGCACCGGTACTTGTAGAAGTTATGTAATAAACCAACCTGGAACATGTACAACATAAACACTTTGTTCGCAAGCTCTTGTTCATGCTTGAACACATACGTACTTTGTACACTCCACGTACTTCAACTCAGAACATATACAGTGCCCGAATCTTTGCGGTATAGTTGCGGCTGCAATACTTTGATTTTCTCAACTATTTACTAGTGGACGGTTCCGAGGGTACCGCCAAAGTGATCATTAAGGAATCAGTCTCAGGAACAGGTAGTATTTTCAAGGGGAGGGAAGGGAAGACAGGTTTAACTTGAAATCAAAATCTCGAACCCAGTCCGTGTATCCGGGTTTGAGGCTCACCACGGCACAAGTCATCTCGGTTGCCCGTTACTGTCAAAATTATGATGTCTGCAAAATGTGTTTCTGTCATCATGAATTCAATTTCTTTCATCACATTATTGTCAGTTTGTTTTCGTAATGCTGTGGAAGTATGATTAACGTGAAACATAAACATCACCATTATGTCTTCTTGTAATGCCAACTGTTTTCTGAGATTCCATATTTACCGAAATATAAAATCCCCCCCCCCCCAATACAGGCATCCTGCCCTACAGTGTGATTCACCTACTGCCATTTCGTTATACTGCTCCAGCTAACTTTTTCCTTTCTTTCTTCCTTTCTCTCTCTCTCTCTCTTTTGCCCACACACACACAAAACTGTTGACATGGCTGAACTATTTTCTGAGCACTTGCGCTTATGTTTACCGCCATCACTGCGTATTCACTGGTGGACGAGTGCGGTAAGTCGACATTAGCAGCTTGTCAACCAAATCATTGCTGCACATAACCGTAATTCAGTTCTGTGCTTGAAGTGGTACGGTAGGGTAAAGTTGCATCACATCTTGTGTGTTTAGTGTATTGTGGTTATTCTTTTGGATTATCTTAGCCGTCACTATTCACGAACTGTCAAAAGCACTAAATGTGTGTGAGTACCGCCACTGTAAATGGGCATATGAAAAGCCTGTCACTACCAGTAAAGCTGTGTCATTACATGTGAGAATAGCAGTTCAGTGCTTGCAAAATGCTGGACTTTGTGGGAACAACAGTACAGTATGTTTTGAAAAAAATGACAATATGAAGAATATGGAAAGGTAACAATTCCTTCAAGGGCTTAGCAATTTAACAGTACTCTGTGTACTTAAAACTGTTAATCTGATTTGAGTGTCGAAATACGTATGGTGGTGGAAAATGATTATCACTGAAGTGTAAGCTGAGAGTACAAATTGCATCTGTGTACATTCTTAATGGATAAATTTTCCTCCCTTAGTGCCGTTTCACTTATTTGGACCTAGGAGGGACGAGGTAACGGTGGAATGGAGGAGATTGCATAACGAGGAGCTATATGATTTGTACTGCTCACCCAATATTGTGCGGATGATAAAATCGAGAAGAATGAGATAGGCTGGGCATGTGGCGCATATGGGTGAGAAGAGGGGGTGTATAGGGTCTTGGTGGGGAAACTGGAGGGAAATAGACCACTGGGGAGACCTAGGCGTAGATGGGTGGATAATATTGGGATGGATCTTCAGGAGGTGGGATGTGGGTATACGGACTGGATTGGGCTGGCCCAGGATAGAGACAGTTGGTGGACGGTTGTGAGTGCGGTAATGAACCTTCGGGTTCTGTGAAATGCGGGGAATTTCTCGACTAGCTGCAAACCAGTTAGCTGCTCAAGAAGGACTCTGCACCATGGAGTAAGTAAGTAAGTTCCATTTCACTTAGTGCTCCGTTTTTCCTGGAAACAATCTGAGAGCACTAAGTGAAGGGTGCATATATCTGAAATTGTGGGGTTTCCTTATAATTATGCAAAATGTCTAAGGTGTTCCTGATAATTAAAGGTAATGAAGGGGGATAATATTATCTGCAGGATTGTTCTGTATTTTGGGAAAATTTGGTGTATTACAGTGCGATATGATATTTTTTAGAAGTGCCACATGTCAAATATCATGAAAATCTTCAGTGTGCTCATGTCATGCACGAACACATACAAACGGTGAAGCTGATGCAATGTTTCATGTGACCCGCACCAATAACGAGAGTTGTTGCTTCACCCACGCACCATGTCGCAAGTAAACGAACAACCCGGAGGAGCAGCTGCATGTGTTATTAACTTTGGCACTAGATGGAGGCGAGCAGTTCAGTTTACAATACGGTCATTCAGACTTCAAATAATGCATGTAATTATGAATGTTGAACCAAGTAGTGGGTGGCTCGGGCAACATAAAGAGATAATTTATCTCAGTATTTAACCAACTTGATGCACAAAATTTGTTCCACAATAAGTTTTATTTCATGCCCTACATGTTTCGAGCACATGTGGTCATCATCAGGAGGTCAAAATTACATTACACAGCCTCTGGTATGATCACACCTATAGGTGGCCCGTCTCATGCACGGGTTGAGAGAGTCCTCTCTCAACCCATGCACGAGACGGTCACCTACAGGTGTGATGATACCAGAGGCTGTGTAATGTAATTTTGACCTCATGATGAGCACGTGCTCAAAACATGTAGAGGCATGAAATAAAACTTATTGTGAAACAAATTTTGTGCATCAAGTTGGTTAAATACTGAGATAAATATACTGAGATGCATGGTCAGCAAAACATCAAAATAAAGAGATAAAGTATGAAATCACGGTGGTAAGTTCTGGTAGCAAAGTAATACAAGCATTAGTGTGTGTGTGTCTGGTTTTTGTGTGATGACAGTAGGATTCTTTTATGAGCAAGTGCAGGAAACTGAAGAACAGAGTGTAAATTCATATGAGAGAGATGCTTCTGGGTGGACAGATAATAACTGAGGGTTCTTGGCCATAGGTGAACCCACGCTGGCAGAGACATGAATGGAAGAAAGTTACAGCATTTGCTTTCTTTCACACAGGGACCTGTAAAATGATTTCTAATATTGTTAGTAAACACTGCCTACGATAATGTTTACAGGCCACCAAACCCAGAGGCATCTGTTGGCGCAAAATTTATTAATGGGCCTCTGCTTCTATCATCTTAGAGTCCTCATCGAACTGCTTATTTTGGCACTGTGATAGTGAAATAACTTATGCCGATGATGTTAATATACTGGGAGAAAGTATACATACTCTAAAGGAAAATGCAGAAGCTTTAGTAGTTGCTACTAGGGAGATTGGACTGGAAGTAAGTGCTGATAAAACTAAGTACATGGTCAAGTCTTGAGATCAGAATGCAGGACAAATTCAGAGTGTGAGGATTGATAATAGCACCTTCGAGAGGGTGGAAGAGTTTAAATATTTGGGAACAACTTTAATAAATCAAAATTCTATTGCGGAAGAAATTAGGAGCAGATTGAGGTCAGGAAATGCTTGCTATCAGGTGCAGAACCTTTTGTCTTCCAGGTTGCTATCCAAAAATTTAAAGACCAAGACATATAGAACTATAATTTTGCCTGTTGTTTTGTATGGGTGTGAAGCTTGGTCGCTGACATTGAGGGAGGAAAGGAAGCTGAGGGTGTTTGAGAACATGGTGTTGAGGAGAATATTTGGACCTAG
>Ga0131853_10017989_pt1 | contig 12869 bp, 10 predicted proteins | sample TergutLab28metaG_FD_92764 | JGI IMG/M metagenome (GOLD analysis project Ga0131853, IMG submission 92764) | Labiotermes labralis P1 segment gut microbial communities from Petit-Saut dam, French Guiana - Lab288 P1 (version 2) (version 2) | ecosystem: Host-associated > Arthropoda: Insects >...
GCCATTCCAACACAGATTGTTGAAACGTCACATTTGATATGATTCATTGTGTCATAAATTGCAAGACCTGCGGTTATAACTCCGCCCGGGCTGTTAATATAAAGGCTTATATCTTTGTCTGCTCCTTCTGATTCAAGGAACAGGAGCTGTGCAACTATAAGGCTTGCACTAACATCTGAAACTGCATCTCCAAGAAAAATAATCCTGTCTTTAAGCAGGCGAGAATATATGTCATATGACCTCTCGCCATGGCTTGTTTTTTCTATTACATAAGGTACTAAATTTGCCATTTTATTTTACTCCTCGTCGTTATATTCATCATCTTCAAGGTCAATATCCATTTCAAGTGGTTCATCTGTTGCAATTGCTTTTTCCATTACAAAATCAAGTGCTTTTTCGCAAACAATAGAGCGTTCAATATCTTTACGTTTTGTCGGATGCATTTCAGAAATAAACTGTGCTACGTTATCATGACCTTTAAGCATTTCTTTCATTTTTTCAACAAACTCTTCATCTGCTATGCTTAAACCTTCTTTTTTTGCTACTGCTTCAAGAGCAAGTACACCATTTACATCTTCTTTTGCTTGTTTTCTCCAGCCATCCCTAAGCTGCTGTTCATTTATACCGGCAAAACGCATGTAGTTTTCAATATCCATACCACGTGACTGTACTTGACGTGTAAAATCATCCATCATGTCATCAAGACGTGCTAGATACATTGCTTCCGGAACATCAACTGATGATGCTGCAATTAATTTACGCATTACACTTCTACGTTTATAACCTTCAAGGTCTGCCAATTTTTTTTCATGTATACGCTTTGCTAAGTCTTCACGGTATTCTTGAAGAGTGTCAAACTCTGAAACATCTTGTGCAAACTCATCATCAATTTCCGGAAGTTCCTTACCTTTGATGTCAAGTATTTCTACTTCAAAAATAGCAGCTTTTCCTGAAAATTGTTCTGAATGATAGTCTTCCGGGAAAGTCACGTTTACGGAAACGTTGTCACCAACATTTGCTCCAATAAGTTGGTCTTCAAATCCCGGGATAAATTGCCCTGAACCAAGGGTGAGGTCATGGTCGGTACCCTTTCCGCCTTCAAAAGCTATACCATCAATAAAACCTTCAAAATTAATTGTTGCTATATCTCCTTTTTCTGCCGGGCGAGCAACGCTCACTTGGCGAGAATTCTTTTCCTGCTCGGCTCTTAATGCGCTTTGGATTTCTTCTTCTGTTGCTTCACTTGTTCCTTTAGGGTAGGTGAAACCATGATATCCGTCAACCTCTGCTTCCGGACGGGTATAGACTGTTGCAAAAAATATAGCACCTTCTGCTTCACTAACATTACCAAGTTCAATTTCCGGTTTATATACAGGGTCAACTTGAAGTTCGTCTAAAGCAGCTTCATATGCATCAGGCAAAACAAAGTTTGTTGCATCTTCATAAAAAACATCTTTGCCATACATTTGTTCAATAATACGACGTGGAGCTTTTCCTTTACGGAAACCGGGAATATTAAACCAGCTTTTGTTCTTGTTATAGGCATAAGTAAGACCTTCACGAAACTGCACTGGACTTACATTAATTGTTAATTTAATTTTGTTTTTTTCAAGCTGTTCCATTACATTTTTTGTTGACATTTTTACAGCACCCTTCAAATGAATAATTCTTATTTTTTGTCCAGAGTTCAGTATATCACAGTGTTTTTGCCTTGTATAGATTATTTTAGAATATAAATTGAAAAAGCTGCCTGGAAAATAAATAGGCAGCTTTTTTGAAAATATCCTATACAATGGAAAGTTTTTAGTTGGGTAGAATAGGTATGGGGAAGCCCACTTTTTATAATAGATTAGTAAGAATTTCATGGTAGCGTTTGGTTGCTAATTCACTGGGTTGCCCTTTCTTACAAAACGTCAGTTTTGCAAGTTTAGGAACATTTCTTTCAACAACAATCATACCGTCCACAAGTTTATCTTGCAGTGCGTGGAGTGATTCTAAAAACCGTTCATCTCTCTTTGCTTTATCATAAAATGATAGGACATAAACATACTGGAATAGGTTGTAATACCATAATGGGTATTCTACTTGCATAAATCGTGACCCCATTCCATATTGACAGGGTCCGATTGGTTTTCTTATCGTCCAATGAGCAAGTAAAAATTCTAAAGCCTTATCAAGTTTTGGTTCGCTGTTTAGATATGTGCTGTGCCGAAAGCCATCAAGAACATTTAGCGTAGGTAACGGATTTGAATATTCCGTTTCAGGTCCTCTCCCAAACGAAAATTTGTTACACCTCCAACCGCCATCGTCCCAAGGGGTATCTAAAAAATAACGAAGCGTAGTCTGTATACGTTCATCTTCAACGTAACCCAAGCGGCACATTAAATTAATAACGTAGGCGGTATGACAGGGGAGGATTCCCCCGCTTGGTGTTATCTTGAACCGTCCGTCTTTTTTCCAAACACTAAAAAATAAATCTGCTACAGCTTCAAGAATAGGGTTTGTTGCCTCCATGCCAAGTTCTAACAACATTAGTGCGCTATCCAAGCATGAGAAAGGTGAACCTTTCCCCAGCCGTTTGTCAGGAGTAGTCCAGTAGTCTGCTCCTAAATCATGCCTATAAGATAAAATTATTTCAACATCACTTTGATATTTCAAGTCAACAGCCATTTCTCCACCTCAACATTTGGTCATTATTAAAGCCACTTAATCAGCTAAATGCTTGCACGTCACTTGTAATAATTATACCACAAACAATCATCAAAATCACGAACATTATCTCGGTTTGCAGCGTCCATATAACCAAATTCATTTAATACAGTTGCTTTTGCTGAATCAAATGATGGTGCAGGGGCGATGGTGGCGGTGTTGTACCTAAACCCCCGATTATCGGCAACTCAATCATTATTGAAATTGATTCATCATATGAATTTGAGTAAAAACAATTATTAAGTACTAATTAAAAAAACCCTTGATATTACATTTACAAAAGTGCAAATGTGATATCAGGGGTTTTTTCTGAGTGGAGAAACACACAACTTTCGCCTATTTAAGCTGCTTAGCTTATCCTATTGCTATAGCCTGCAAACGTGCCAAATCCTCCATAGATACTGTCGCAGTAAGTTTTATAGCGTCCTCTTGATATTCACAAGAATGAACTTCACCGGTTGTATAGATTCGTGAGAGCAAAGAGCCGGCATCAAGCGGTAATAATACAGTAATATCTTGGCGCATTTCTGCCAATTTTTTAGTAATAGCATCTTTTAAGCTATCCATCCCAAGACCTGTTATTGCAGAAATAGCAATATTATTTTCCTCGTTTAGGGGCTTTAATGAGTCGTCAGTAATATCACATTTGTTATAAACCATTAAAGTTGGTTTGTTTACGGCTTCAAGCTCGGTTAAAACATCGTTTACTACATCAATTTGTTGTAAACGGTCTTCGGATGATGAATCAACAACATGAAGAAGCAAATCTGCAAAACGTGCTTCTTCAAGAGTTGCACGGAATGCATTTACAAGGTCATGAGGAAGCTTATTAATAAAACCTACAGTGTCAACGAGTAAAAACTCACCACTGCCATAGTTTACTCGCCTTGAAACAGTATCAAGAGTAGCAAATAACTTATCTTCTGCTAAAACATCGCTGCCGGAAAGTGCGTTCATAAGTGTTGATTTTCCAGCGTTTGTATAACCAACAAGTGAAACAATCGGGATGCCCTTACGTTCTCTTGCAGTACGCTGAACTTCACGGCGTGATTTAATTTTATTTATTTCACGTTCCAACTCGTCAACACGTCTGCGTAGTAAACGTCTATCGACTTCAAGCTGAGTTTCACCTTCACCACGTCTTGCTCCGCTGCCGCCTCCGCCACTTCCACCTCCGCCCATGCGGTTAAAGTGTCCCCAAAAGTGAGCCATTCTTGGAAGTAAATATTTTGTATGAGCAAGTTCAACTTGTAAACGGCCTTCGTGTGTTGATGCCCGGTTTGAAAATATATCAAGAATCAAAGCAGTCCTATCAATAATTTCTTTTTTACCAATTTCTTTTTGTATGTTTCTAATTTGCGATGGGGTTAATTCATCATCAAAAATGATAGCATCAGCGTTTAAACGCTGAATTTCTAGTATAAGTTCTTGAAGTTTGCCGTAACCAAAATAAAAACTTTTGTCCGGTTTTGATTTTGGCTGTACCATAAAACCAACGGTAATAAATCCTGCGGTATCGGCAAGCTGTTTAAGCTCAATAAGCGGTTTGTCAGACCTTCCGTCAATTCCAATAAGGATTGCACGTGCAATTTCAGCTTCAGCTTTTTTAGAATCACCAGGGCGTATCCGCATGTCTGCGGCTTCAATCTCGTCCCACAGTCTTTCATTTGAAATACGGTCTACCTTAAATGGTTCAATTATATTTACAGAAACAACATTGTCAGCTGTTATTTCGTCCAAAATTGCAACTTGCATGTATATTTCATTGCTTTCAGTTGAGCCAATTGAAGCCATTGCATCAAGTTTTAGTGTCTTTAATGTTTCAATATCTATTTGTGAGAGATGAGGATTTCCACCTGGGTGAGTGTGGATACAACGTATTCCACTCAGTCTACTTTCTGAACGGCGTTTTGTCATAGCAGTTAAAGCAACTCTATCACTTGTTCCAACAGTTATATCATGAACTCTTCCGGCTCGGTCAAGATATACCATAGCCTCACGACCTGTAGTATTTGTAAAATTTACAAGTGCCTCAACAATTTCTGCTGTAATAAACTCTCTACGGTCAATTGCCATGTCATAAATGCTTTGAAGCTTGTCTATATAAGAACGCCTAATTCCATCCAAATTTCCATTAACTTTTTGCATACTTTACCCTCTACTATATAGCTTAGATTTTGATATAATTATATGTTAATTATATTTTGTACACAATATAAAAAATAATTATAATTAAAAAGTTTGCAATGCAAAGCAGCTTCTTAGCATAAAAAAAATCCCAAATTAATGGGATTTTAATGTATTTTATTCTTTGGCAGCCATTTCCTTAAACAATAATTTAGTTCGTCTAAATTTATTGGTTTTGGTAGAATATCATTCATTTTATTATTTAGGAACATTTCATCGGTTCCTTTAATTACATTGGCAGTGAGTGCAATGATTGGAACTTTATTGTTGTATCTACTTAGGTTTCTTATATTTATTGTAGTTTCAATACCATCCATTTCCGGCATCATGTGGTCCATAAAGATTATATCATACTCAGTTTCTTTAGCTAAATTTATTGCCTCAACACCACTTTGTACTAGATTAGGCTTTATTTCAAAACTTTCCAATAAAACTTCTGCTACCGAAAGGTTTATATCAATATCATCAACTACCAATATTTTTGCATCAGGTGCTATAAATGGAGTAACCTTAATATCTTCATCAATTACACTATTAAAAGCTTCATTAAATGGTAATTTTACCGAAAAGGTTGTACCCTTTCCGTAAACACTGGTTACCCAAATCTCGCCCCCCATTATACGGCACAAGTTATAACATATTGCCAAGCCCAATCCTGTACCAACGATATTACGGTTTTTGCGTACATCAAGTTGTTCAAATGGTTTAAATAGTTTTTCGATATCCTCTTCACGGATGCCAATACCTGAATCCTTAACATCAAAGCGCATGTAAGATTCACTTTCACTTCTTTCACACCATGCAGAAAAAACAACACTACCTGATGGGGTATATTTATATGCATTGGACAACAAATTTGTAAGTACTTGCCTTAGTCGTTTTTCGTCGCCATATACAAAAACTGGCATGTCTGGACTTATATCAAATGATAAGTTTAATTTTTTTTGACGAAATACTGTTGAAAACATTGAATGTAATTTTTCAAAAGTAATCTTAATACTATAATCGATATCAATAACATCCATCTTGTCTGCTTCAATTTTTGAAAAATCTAAAATATCGTCAATTATAGACATTAAAGATTCGGATGCATTTTGGATATCTGTTACATATTTAGTATGCTCGGGTGATAATAACGAACGTTTTAATGCACTGCTCATGCCAATTATTGCGTTCATAGGGGTACGCAACTCATGGCTTACTGCAGCCAAAAACTCAGATTTAGCATTGTTTGCAGTTTCAGCACGTTGTTTTTCAATCATAAAACCGGTAAGGTCTGTCATAACAATTATTATGCCATTTTTTGCATCAACTCGGCTTAACTCAAGTGAATAATAGTGGGAGTTATTGCTACCGGAGAAATCTATCCATGCGTCAAAAAGGATAGAACCATCTGAAATTGATGCTTTTTCAAGCGATTCACTAAATGTCCGTAAGCTTTCTTCTGAAAAATATTTTGAAAATATATCTTGATAATAAAGATTTTTAATATAATCAAAGTTGGGTACGTTTATTAAATCCAAAAGGGACTTTGTTGATAAAACAAATCTTCCTTGCAGGTCAAGCAAAATAATCACATTAGGGCAGCTTTCTAGCAATAAATCTGTATATGCTTTTTGCATATTATTTGCCATCCTTAGGGTTATACCCAAAGCCTCGTTTGCTTCAGCTGAATTTATTGCCCTGTCTAATTGCCCCTTTGTTAATCTTAGTTCACGAGATAACTTACCTATTTCTTTGCGAAGCGCAGCATTTTCATCTGTAACGGTGTTTAAATTGTTAGCAGAATCCATACTAGAAACCCTCCTTAAAACAAGCAAGCAGTAAATGTATTATTGTGGAATCGGTTTGCTGCTGTTTTTTCAATAACTTGTGTAGGACATATTTCTCCACCGGCATATGCCATAAGATACGGCACTTTTACATTTTCTGTAACCAGCTCAATTTCCTTAAATATATCTGCGCCAAGTGCCATGTAACGGCTTACACATGAGTAAATCAGTAAACCAGATGCATTTTGCATATCTTTTGCCAGCTCATCTAATGTGTTTTTTGTAGTTTCTAATATGTCACTTTTTTCATTAGATGTTATCTGAATCGCACTTCCTTCAGGAATTTCTCCAGCATATAAGGCATATCTTTCTGGTGTTAATGTTACAAATACTCTGGCAACCTTTGGTGTCCCGTCATTATAATCAACTGCAAAAGGTAGCATAATCATACCAAACTCTGTTTCACTCGCCTTGGTTAAGCCAAGACCCGTAAAAAATTCATCAACAGAGCGACCATTTATTTCCATGATTACATGACCTTCGCTTTTTGTAACATTTGCTACATTTCCCATTGCTTTTTCATAAGAAAAGTTGGCAATGTAGAACTTAGGATTTAGGTCATAAGCAAGAATCATTGCAAATCTGTCTTGATAATATTCACCATTGTAAATCATATACGCATTTGCAAACCCTGTTGTTCCGTCTGTAGCTAATGTGCCAAAACAAGGTATATTGTCTGATACTTCTGATATTACACGCATATATTCATCACCAGAGTTTTGTGCAATAAATGGTGCGTATGCTAAAATTAAAGATGGTTTTTCGAGTTTTTTAGATGCTGTTTTTGCATAAGTTTCAGCGATAGTTCTACTTGAATCTTCTAATACAGGAAGGGTTAGTGATGCAACAAAATCTGATTCATCACTGGTTATAATCATTATAGAAAACATAACCATGTCATATTCCTCTGCAGTTGCAAGAGGAACTGATACAGTGCCAACCATATCACATGGTAATGCATCATAAATAGCTTTTACAACCCCAGCAATCACAAACTCAAAATGACATGAAACAATTGCAATTGAATTACGAAGAAAATTGGTTTCTGGTTTTAATTGTGTCATTATTTCCTTTACAGCAACATCAATTTCATCAAGTTCCCTAGTGCTAGCTACAAATGTTTTTACCATTCTATTTCTCTCCTAACGTCGCAAATTATTTCGCCAATCCAGGTCGCCATTATCTAAAGCCAAAAGCAAAGCTTCAGCAGTAGCCAAATTACTGGCGACAGGAATATTGTGTACATCACACAACCTAAGCACAGAGCTAATATCAGGTTCGTATTGTTTTTGATGAAGCGGGTCACGCAAAAAAATAACTAAATCAATATCATTTAAAGCAACTTGTGCGCTCATTTGTTGCTCGCCTCCAAGGTGTCCCGCAAGATATTTTGAAATAGGTAAATTAGTGGCTTCTTCTACAAGCTGTCCTGTTGTGCCGGTTGCATATATTTTATGTTTACTTAAAATATGCCTGTATGCAATGCATAGGTTTTCCATTAACTTTTTTTTGTTGTCATGTGCAATTAATGCAACATTCATATTGTCACCTCATCGTCATCGTCAAAAATTGATTTTGGTTTTCTTGGTAATCCTACGTTAATAACCATTCCAATTGCCATCATATGCACCCAAATCATAGAGCCGCCATAAGAAAGAAATGGAAAAGGCATACCTGTATTTGGTAATAAATTTGTAGCAACCCCTACATGAAAAAATGTTTCAAAAATTAACATGCCAGCTACACCAGCTGCAATTAGCCGTCCTTCAAGGTCATAGGCATGAAGAGCAGTTAATATACACCTGAGGATTATAAGAAATACCGTTAGCAGAAGTATTATAGCACCAACAAAGCCAAATTGTGAAGCCACAACGCTAAAAATAAAATCATTGTGACCAAGAATAACAAATGGATTTTGCATGTACCCTCTACCCATAAGCCCACCAGTGCTTATTGCATAAAGTGAACCTTGTGTTTGTAAAAAACCATCAGAGCCAATAATCGGGTTTAAAAATGTTTCAATACGCCTCCATTGGAAATCACCCAAAAATCTTGTAAGAAATATAGGAACCTCACGTTGCATGTCAAACCAAATCATAACTCCAATTGGTGCAAGAAGTACAATCCCTAGTAAAATAGTACGATAATAAAGCCCCCCAACAAAAAGCACTATAAGAGAAATTGATAAAATAACCATCGAAGCTGAAAGTGAAGGTTGTAAAGTAACCAAAAAAACCGGAAACATTATTAGACCAAGTACAATTAGAAGCCAAAGCGGGCGGTTAAATCTTTCTTTATTTACATCAAGAAACTTTGCAAGGGATATAATCATAAAAATTTTTGCAAATTCCGAAGGTTGCATACTAAGCCAGCCAACAAAAGGAAAAGGAATCCAAAGCCACCTTGCAACATTTGTAGCGTCATCTGCACCAATAAATAATACTACCAATAAAAGCACAATCATAAAGCCGTAAATGTAAATATAAAATCTGGTAATAAAGTGATAATCAATCAAAGAAAATACTATCATAAGTACTGAGCCAGTGACAATAAAAAGCCGCTGACGTGACCACAAAATAAAATGGTCATTTGTTACACTTTGTGGGATTAAATCTGCATGTGTTGCCGAGTAAATCATAAAAATACTAAACACGCCAAGTCCAATGGTTAGGAGTGCCAAAAAGTAGTCGTATGATTTTGGAATTAATTTATAATTCATTGTTTTCTCATGTTCTTTATTGGAATGTTTGCATAGAGTACAGGAACTGGTGTATTGTTTTCATTTGTTTCAGTAGAGATGTTTAAGTCAAGGTTAGCACTGTCATCAATGTCCATATACTTTGCTATAACTTGCATAATATCGTTTTTCATCATTTCAAGAAGTTCTGTCGAGCAATTTGCCCTATCATGGATTAGCACTAGTTTTAGCCTGTCTTTTGCTACATCTTTTGATGATTGTTTACGTGAAAATAATTTTGATAAAAAGTCCATAACAAAACTCCCTTACTCAGTTTTTAGAAAATAAATTTTTAATTTTGCTGAAAATTCCTTTGTTGATATCCAAATCCATAAGCGGTACAGTTTCGCCTAAAATCCTACGAACAATATCTCTATAAGCTTGTCCTGCAAAGGAATTATTGTCTTGAGCACATGGCTCTCCACGGTTTGCGGCAATTACTACACTTTCATCATCTGGAACAACACCAAGAACATCAATTGCTAAAATTTCTGTTACATCTTCAAGAGCCATCATTTCACCACGTTTTACCATGCTTGGTTTGATGCGGTTTAAAATAAGCAGAGGTGAGCGGACTTCAGCAGCTTCAAGCAAACCAATGATTCTGTCTGCATCACGAACTGCTGAAACCTCAGGTGTTGTTACAACTATTGCTTTGTCTGCACCTGCAATTGCATTTTTAAAACCTTGTTCAATTCCTGCCGGACAGTCAATTAAAATATAATCAAATTCTTCACGGAGGCTGTCGCAAAGTTTTACCATTTGTTCCGGTGTAATTGCATCTTTGTCTCTTGTTTGTGCTGCCGGAAGCAAAAATAAAGTTGGAAAACGCTTGTCTTTAATTAATGCTTGTTTTAAACGGCAATTGCCTTCAATTACATCAATAATGTCAAAAACTATACGGTTTTCAAGCCCCATAATAACATCGAGGTTTCTAAGCCCAATGTCTGCGTCAACTAGTACTACTTTCTTCCCTTGTATTGCAAGTCCAATACCCAAGTTAGCGGACGTTGTGGTTTTTCCCACACCACCTTTGCCTGAGGTTATAACAAAAACTTCGCTCATTCTAAAATCTCCCCTTTATAATGGGGCTCTGCCCCAAACCCCGCCATTCCGAAGGGCAAAGCCCTTCTACATTTCCTCACTTTGTTGCGGGGTTGCACTTTGTGCAACAATTATATTGTGCTAGGAAACTGCTAACAGTTTATAGCGGTGATACAAATACTTGTCCGTTTTTTATATGGGCATATGCCGGTGTGCTTTCGCCTTTTTTATCACTTTTTGGTACATAACTTATGGTCTCAGCTATGCGCAGCTGGGTTGGTTTTAAATCCAGTGCAGAAACAAAACATGTGTCATCACCCCCTGCTCCTGCATGAGCCATACCTTTTAATGCTCCAAGGATTATTACATTACCATTTGCGACAACTTCGCTTCCCGGATTTACGTCCCCCATGATTACAACGGAGCCTTCAAATTTTATTGATTGCCCTCCACGTAAACCGGTTTTGTAATACGCAGTGTTGCTTTCCATATAAGATGTTTTAACTTGTGCTGCTCGTGCAAGCATGGGCTCAGGTGGTGTGATTGTTTTCGTTAATATCCCTGTATCCTTACGCCAGCCCCCACGAATGAATGTTATATCAAGTTCTGTTTCTTGAATAATAATATCAATTAGCTGCTGCTCCTCATCATCAGAGATATTTCGCCCTTTGAATGAAACAACGCTTTCAGCATCTTTAAAAAAACTTTTTCCTTTAGAAATTTTACTTTGTAAGCTTTCTTTGATTTCACTAAAATCAGCCGATTCATCTAGTATTATATCAATGCTTCCGTCGAGCTGACCTTTTATTAAAACTATCTGGTTTGAAGCCATTATTTTTATCCCCCTCATGCGGATTAGCTTGTTAATCGGTTAATTAACTTGTTAAATTGTTTGTTGTGTTTATCTCCACATGAGAGCTTTCGAGTCCAAGAACAAGCGCAAACAAATCACGTGCAATATGAGATGAAATTTGTGGGAATGCTTGATTTGCCCCAAATGGAATTTTAACAAAAATTGCAACTTGTGGGTCATCAATTGGTGCGAATCCTCCAAATGTTGTGTGTGAAAATCTATTTCGTACTTGTTCAGCCGTTCCCGTTTTGCCTGCGACATGAATCGGGAAGCTCCGGAATACATTAATTGCTGTACCATCAGCACCGACTTCTGTAACAAGTCCCATTCCTTCAATTGTTACATCCCATGTTGCTTCAGCAACAGTGATATTTGTTTCCGATGGAGTTGGTATATGCTGCATAATTAAGCTCCCATTATGGTCTTCAATTTGCCTTACAAGCGAAAGCTCAAGATTTTGCCCCCTATTTGCTATTGTTGCCATTCCCCTTACCATTTGTGCTGCTGTATATGCATTGTACCCTTGTCCGAATGCTACTTGAATCGTATCGCCATCACGCCAAATAAGGTCTGATGCCGAGGCAAATGGATTTCTACTTAAGCCTAGGTGACGTTTAAGTTCTGGTGAAGCCATCGTGTTACCGTAATAACCGGTACGTGTAAACTCGAGATGTCGCTCACCAATTTGTACTCCTGTTGGGCTATTTAGCCCAAAAAACTCCATAAAATCATTTAAAATCCCGATTCCATGGAGGGCGTCACGTTGACCACCTACATTTCCCAACCTAAAAGCAGCTTCTGCAAAAAAGTAGTTGCAGCTTACGGCAATGGCTTCTGCAACGTTTATATTACCATGCCCACCTCTATGCCAACATCGCACAGGGGGATTTCCGGCAGCAGTAAAAGCTACTCTGTCAAAAATTGTTGTGTTTGGACCAATTACTCCTGTTTCAAGTGCCGCAACGCTTGTAAACATTTTAAATGTTGAACCTGGTGCGATTGCTTCCATAAATGGGCGGTTTCGCATTGGATGGGTTGGGTCGAGTGTATTTATATGACGAAAATAGTCATTGTCAAAATCATTTACCAAGCGATTGTTATCAAATGATGGGTATGTTACGGCTGCCAAGACTTCCCCTGTATGGACACACATTATAATTGCCGAACCTGTTGCCGGATCCATATTTAACATTTGCGGTGTTAGCTCACGGGAGTTTATTTTTCCGATTAAAACCTCTTTGGCAAGGGATGGATTTTGTATTAAATCCTCAACAATATACCCATTTTCATCTGAAATTTGCTGAATACCAATAAGTGCAATAAGCATTTCGGCTGGTGTAATACGCCCGGTTTCAATTCCGTCAATAATTACTCGCTGTGAATGAGAAACAATTTCGCTCATTGTACCACTTCCGCCTACTGGTGGTCGTGCATTTATATACTGTAAAAGGAAATAAGCCGGATTTTCCGGTTCTACTTCAAGTAGTGTGCGTACATCAAAATTGTA
>Ga0131853_10017990_pt1 | contig 12869 bp, 10 predicted proteins | sample TergutLab28metaG_FD_92764 | JGI IMG/M metagenome (GOLD analysis project Ga0131853, IMG submission 92764) | Labiotermes labralis P1 segment gut microbial communities from Petit-Saut dam, French Guiana - Lab288 P1 (version 2) (version 2) | ecosystem: Host-associated > Arthropoda: Insects >...
GAGAGAGCAAATTACCTCAGAATTCGTCAGACACCAGAATACAATGGAACAGTACAGCAGTAATTTAGAAATATTGAAAAGCCTATAAGAAGATCAGTGGCATCTCAAATAGAACTCTGAATCCACACTGTGGATCTGGTTAAATGGTTAGAGTGACAAGTTTACCCAGCCATTTTTTTTAATAAGAAAATATTATCTTTACTTACATTGCTGATTACTGCCTGCACTTTCACTGTCCATTGCAAGAGCTTGAAATACTTCAAAGTCAGACTTTTTGACAGACACCAAGTTATTCTTAGAACCCATTCCATTGTCAATGATGCGCTGAAGAAGAAAGAATTAATAGAATGAAGAAACTGTGTAATGAAAAAGACATTTCAAAATGTTTCCTATTCTATTCTGCATACATACCACTCCTGGGTCATGTTTCCATTCACCGTCCACATAAAATTTGTACTGATGCTCTCCTTCTGGAAGATCTATAATAGTTACAAAATCACCATGACTGGAAAAAATTAAGATTACAATTTAAAGACACAATAAGAATCAAGAATTCAGAAACAAGGTGTGTGTGTGTGTGTGTGTGGAAAGGGGCAGGTGGAGGGGGGAAGACATTAACAAAAAAGTTTTATACTTAATTTTTACTACATTCCCAATAGCATCCTGGAAGGGAATCCTCCTTAATATGCTAACAGTTGTTGAGCTAGTCAAGAAATTTACCACATTTTATGGAACCCAAAGGTGTTCATAAAACCCCACAAATGGTCCCTAGCCTAAGTCACATGCATCCTGTCTAGACACTCCCATCCCAGGTCTTTATGGATCACTTTAAGATTATCCTCTGATCCATTGCAGATACAAGGGTTTGTTTCCAAGATGTCTCCGAAATTCAGGAAAAATTGCAGACCATCCTACATAAAATTCCAGAAAGTGAGTTCCAGCAGTGGCAGAAATGCTGGACCCACATTCACACACTTTTCCTTAAAAGATACAAATTACAGAACTGAACACAGACAGATAATTTTTGCTATATATTATAACTATGAATTTCCACATTTTGTTCCAGAGTTTGTTTGAACTTCTTAATGCTATACACTATTTCAAGTATGTATATACAAGCTACTGACAGTACACTGAAATCCTTATTTCTGCCTATAGGACCAAAATATTCTCCTGTGGTCAATAGGAAGAGTGTTTACCTTTTTACCATTGGAAGAGTCTTCCAGTCAGAGAACGTCCCACTGATAAAAACTTGCTTTCCACCACCTTCCCATTTAAAAACTGTGGGTAAGACTTTGTCATTCACTTTTGTACCCTCCGAGACAGTAGCAGAACGTTGGCGTGTGGTTGCTGTGTACTCCTCTGTTAGCTGTTCCTTGGCATAGTACGGTTCTTCATCCTCATGAGATGATTGGAAAACTAATTTAGTGTTAGGTTTCTTATCAAAGATAAATGCTTGACCATCCTTTCCTGGTGATGACGGTGCTATTGCATCTCCTGATTTGTGTCTGTCACGTGTATTACTGCCAGCATTCCCCATGTTTTCAGAGAAACTTATTGGGACACCTAGCAATGGAAACAAAATGTATATCACAGTCGAACGAACGACTATCTCAGACAGTTGACGGATCTCGTCAGAATAATGCTGTCACTGCATTAAACAGTACACATACCGATGCTTCAGGCTTTAAAATAGTCCAACATAATACACGAACATTCACGCATATTTGCCGATTTACTTACCTTCCCTTATTCATTAGTTGCGTTTTTTCTATTGCTACACCAAATCGCTTCGGTTAAAGGGTATACTTGCCTCTGAACAATACATGGCGTAGATCATGGATCAGATGGCAGGAGCAATCTATGAAAAGTAATCCGAATTTCTGGTCCACAGATTAGCTCACGTGCAGACACAGATCATATAGTATGGCGTGCAGACGAGAAGCCATCACACAGGCACTGATTACAGCACGAGTGTCAAATCAGGTCGTGCTGCCATCGGACGAGGAATAGTAACACAACTTTGGCGGCAAGGATAAGTGACAGCAACGCAACCATTAATTAAGTGAACTACTAGGCGAACGAAAGGTAGCAACAGCGGGAAGTAATATTGATCATGACACAACGGGATTTCGTCTTTGAAAAAAATGGTAGTACGTTTTATTCAGTATTACTGCGTCCACCTTTGCTGAATAAAGTTACCTGTTGTAGAATCGCTGCTTACTGGTTGTCTTTCTGTCATGTATACCTAACGAAAAAAAATCCATGTGGTTAAGAACTTCTTGAGAAGCTAGTAGTTCCTCAGAGAGTGAAGAAATTTCCCACATTTTATGAAAACCAAAGGTTCAATGCCATGCTCACAACAGCCTACCACTTTTCCTTATCCTGAGTACACGGAATCCAGTTCACACCCTCCCATATATCTTGAAGATCCATTTCAATATTAGCCCCCCATCTATGCCTACATCTTCCACATAGACTTCTTCTCTCAGATTTACCCATCAAAACCCTGTATGCACCTGTTCTGTCCTTCATACATGACACATGTCCTACCCATCTTATTCTTCTTGATTTGATCACCCAAATAATGTTTGATGGAGATTATAAACCATAAAAGTTCTCATTATTTAATTTATTCCATTCCCCTGCTATCCCATCCCTCTTTGGCCCAAATATCTTCCTTGGCACCCTATTCTCAAAGACCCTCAGCCACTCAACCCTTAATATGAGACCAATTTTCAAATTCATATAAAACAACAGGCAAAATTATACTTTTGTATATTTTAACCTTTATATTTTGGGTAGAAAACAGGAAGACAAAAGATTCTGGACCAAACTCCTCAGTTCAACCTGCTCTTCAATTCGTCAGGAATGCAATTCCATTCTATTAGTGTTGTTCCTAAATATTTGAACTAACCACACTTTCAAACGATATACAGTATTCCCTACCCCGACATTGTGATTTGATACTGCATGTTGTTCACAGGACAAAGACATACACTTAAGTTTCTCAGCATTTTTTCCTTGACCAACCTCCTTACTTGAGATGAATAAATCTTGTTTTTATTTTATGTATGTTTCACTCAATAATCAATATCATCAGCACAGACCAAAAGGCGATGTGTCTGATTCATTTCTGGTTGATTTGAACCTTAATGATAACATTCTAAAGCAAAGTTGAAAAGCAGCAGTAATTAAGCATCTCCTTTTTTTCAGACCATTCTGAATAGGAAATGTATCAGACAAATGTTTGCCTCTTTGGACTTTACTACAGGTTTCATTTATACACATTTTTATTAACTTAGCCACTTCATGGGGATATCAAATTCAGTGAGAATATTAAACAAAAACTGAATTATAGGCTGTCTTTAAGTATACAAATAGCTGATTTATTGCTCCATTGTATTCCATTTTTTTCTCAAGTGTAGGATGAATGCAGATCAGTAGTTGATCTGTTATGGTGAATCCACAGTGATGATCCAAGTAATTTCTTCTGCATATTGAATCAATCTTGACAGAAGAATGTTGGGTAAAATTATGTACGTAGCTGATAACAGTTATATGCCTTAACAATTACTACAGCCTGCTTTATCACCCTTCTTATAAATAGATACAATACCTGACTTCCTGTACTTTTCAGGCATATCTGCCTTATTCCAGACAGAATTAATAAACTTATGTATCTCTGAATGTAGTATTCTACCTCCTGCTTGAAGCAGTTCTGCTACGATTTAATCAATACCAGGTGATTTACATCTTTTCAACTTTTAAGTAGTGATTGCAATCTCAATGGCACTAGTCACAGTCACTATTGCTTCAACTGTATGCATGCATTTAAACCTGCCTAACATCATCACAGTCCAAATATAGCTGTCTTTACAGAACTTCCAATTTCATTGAAGTTAGGTATTCTTGACATCTGTAACATTTTTCTGTTAATATGTCAGCAGGCTTTATATTAGTGTCTAAGAAACATTGTTATGCAAAAGAAGTAACTACAGGCAATTTAAAATCAATGAGAAGTATACATACAAACACCATACTTCATTCTGGTCATGGAAAAAAACCAACCCATACAATGCAAAAACAGAAGAAATTATGTTACAAGCATATATTACAGTTCAACATACATGTTTAACATTTTTCAGAGTTTTAGACTTCCATGAACAATAAGTCTACATGTATTGTGGAGGTACTTAGTTTGAAACCAGTATGTACAAAGCTTTTCATTCTTTTCTTTGTTCCCTGCAGGTTTACTCCAGGATAATATTTCCAAAATGGGCCATGATTGCTTTTTTCCCCATACTTGTTGATTTAATGTTCACAAATAACCTACCATACAGCCTGTGTCAAATACATCTGTCATGATACAGAACAAGAAATTTAGGTCCCCACTAATACTCTTGAACCATTTTTTTATCATTGTAAATTATATAGCAGATCTACTCACTGACATGGTGTTATTGACATTATTTTGCAATGCCTATGTCTGAAGAATCCTCCACCAGATAGACAATATGGCGGTGGTGCACTGAAGGAATTTACAGTGCCATTCATACTGCAGTGCACTTCTGACAGTTACAGACAGTATAATTATATCATATCAACACTATTACTGGTATAAAAACTACACCTGGATAATGTATGTGGTTATGTACCTCTCTGTTTGCAAATGGCAAAGCTCCTTGTTTGAATACAGATGTTTATACAAGCACTGTGATTGTGTCTTCAGTAACATCTCCGCTCTTCTGGGTTATTACGCAGCAAGTAGTGAAAATTACCATTACTTGCTGCAAAATAGCCCAGAAGAGCGGAGTTCTTAGTCACTTCACAGCAGAATCCTGAACATTAGTCTTATACTTCCACACCAGCAGTGCCTATGATGACTAGCAGCTTCTTTCACTTCACTCCCTCAGACATTTTGATTCAACTTTCTCTTGAGCATATCACAGCAAACGTATCTGATTCAGGCTGTATTACATAGTCTCATAACTAAATAATCATAATTAACTATGAAAAGCAAGTGAATATTTTAACCCTCTCACACCTGAGTAACTAGTGACCAGCATTATGCATGTGCTGACTTGTTTCTCCACTTTTCATTAAATTTGAAACTCAACAGAAGCAAGTAGAAATTTAATTATTACACATCAAAATTACTATAAATTAAAACAATGTTTCAGGAATACTCCTAACTGTTATTTTCATAATTTCTGTGATGGGCAAGGTCAGACAATATACTGCTACTGCCCAATGCAGCAGTTTCTATATCCTCCTGCCAATATATATAACAAACACTTGCAACTTTTTAAGCTCCCTTAACATTCCAATCAATATGCCTTACTGACAACCATGTGCCAGTGTTCAATGTAACATCAGAAGGCATTCAACACCCTGCATTATAATTGCACAAACTACACTAAAGTGTCAGTTAATTGTTAATGATTCTTCCATTTTTAGACTGTATAATGTAATGTGTAAAAAGATGCAGGAGACCAAACCAATACACTTATCTTGGAGACACTACCAATGCCACATTGAGCACAAAAATGTATCAGTCGGTGAAATATACTGATAAGAAGGGTTAATGTTGTTTGTTGCTCTTAAGTTGTTATTATAGTTGGGACTACTACATGATACATGATGACTGTAGTCTCCTACAGACATCATATAATTCAAACGGTAGTTCTAATTTAGGTTCGTCGTGTTAATGATTCACACACCAAGCAGTTTACACGCATTCAGAAAGTCACTTCTGGGGAAACATTTCTGAAGATGCGCTAATCAAATGGGCAGAAAGAGGATGCCACATTACATGTGTTCAAAACCTTATGGGTTAAACAGTTTAAAAGTAAAGATGAAAATATGCAGAAAATGGAAATAAATTTTTCAGAACTTATAGAATGTTTGAAAAATGTATGGAAAATGGTTTTTATGGCATAATGAAAACGAATTTACCTGGAAACTGAATAGTGAAATGTTTTCTGTAAATATCCTTCCATGCAGATAAATTCCAGCTTGTGAATGGTCTAGATACAAGTTTTATATTATTTATTTACTCAGTAATTACATCTTAATATAAATCCTACTGCACACACACAAAATTCAACTTCAGTAATGCCAAATTATGTAGTGAGGAATATTCTGTGTTATAATATGATTTTGAATTGAAAGTAAATTGCAATATTTCAAAACAACTTAATGCATTCATCTTCATATCAGCTATTCCTATGCAGAGGGAGAAGACATTAGGTTCTTTTATATGTTACATAGTGTTGAAAGCCAGAAGGCTCTACTACACCAAAAAAACTTACACCTTAGAGAACTAAACTGTATACATTCAAAACACCATCTTGCTCAACACAATTTGCAAAACTTCAGGTTACCAGTTTTGGCTTTTAAATTTAGCCATCATCAGACCCATTCATTATCAACAGCCATAAAAAAACTGTTACCTGCAGTGGGATTTAGATCTCATTCCCGTATAATACATGGCATAAAATCATATGCTAAAATACATATAAGTTTTAAAATTATAGGGTAGTATTAAAAATGATCGTTCTAAAATAAAGTTGGTAGGCAGTTTATACTGATACATTACACACACTTCAGTCTTGTATTTTCATGGCATTGGAACCATCTGTTCATATGAAGGCAAGTTAATCCAATGTTCATTATTATTCGAAAGTAATGTGTATGATACACTATTAATTTTTCTGAAATAGTGTTCATCCTCATCCTATTAGTTTCTTTTGGACACTGGGGTAAGTAAAAATAGAATTTAAATAAATTTAAATTAATTTATGAATTTTTTAAAATTTTTAGTCAATAATTTTAATAAAAAATAATACAGGTGGTTTTTAGAAGTTTACTTACTTGTTTTTAACATTGGGACCTTGTTCACTTTGTGTTTCCATGCCTGTAGTAGGTCCATGTTATATAAACATTTATGAATTGACATTGGTGTGTGTGCACTATCAGGTACCTCTGCCCACTGTGATGTGGGGTACAGAGTATTGCTCTTGAAAATTAACAGGTGTGATGATGTCTTAATTGAAAAGCCAGAACTAGTAACCTGAAGATTTGTAAATTGTGTTGTGCACAATGATGTTTTAAATGTATATTTTTGACTGAAGTACAAGAGGAAAATTTCACTTAAAGAACTAAATCGTGTTTTGTTTTCAGTCACATATCCACTGAAACAAAAACGGACACAGATTTCCTGTTACATACATATGCAATGGAACTTGTGTGTTTATCCATGTGTAGTCCATGAATCAGACTACATCATTACAACTCTCTATTTCACCTGAGCCTTCGCTGTCTGAGTCACCACAAACACAGCTTCTGCCTCCAACACCATTTGGCAAACACAAATATCCTTCTCCACAAGTCCCACTTTGAAACTGACAGGCATTTGATACTGAAACAGAGAGCATAATAAAACTGCTTATCAGTAATTAAATGCAATTAAGAAGGGCATAAAGGTAATTAATGACTTTCTGTGCAATAAGGTATCAGGTTTGAGACCGGCTGGATAAAGTATAAATTCTTCTACATGCCTTATCCTTCTGTCCCAAAGCATGGTATATGGTAAAGACCATCTTCCACCAAAATGCAAATCGCACACTTAAAAATAGGTCTCCTTTGCCAATCACCATTGTTGTTTTCATTTCTGTCATCATTGTCTTCCTTATGATGAAGTCAGGGGCAAAATTGAAATCCTGCCCATTCAATGCTCACATAAGGAAAGCAGATTCGTAATTTTATCACAGGCAAAGAGGTAGCAAAACAGTCACAAGACAACACTTGAATGCATAAGCCCTCATGACAGTAGAGTAAATACATGCTATTCATTGGGTTACATTCTTTAAAAATCCTACCAATGGTAAACCTTAAAGGAGAAATGGGGAGAGGGGAACCAAAGACACATGATATATAATAATGTGTAAATTATAATTCATAAATATGATAACAATCGTGTTGGTGTTCACTGGAATGATGTTAGCGTTTTGTCATACATTCACCCAAAGCCTTACACCATAAACAGAAATGATATGATCCTTTGAGACTTTCAGACCTGGAGTAGTCTTTTCATTTTTGGATTCAAAAGCACCTGCCCGTATTTTCTTCAAAACCAGGGCTGTCTCATCGAGGTTAAAGACGTGCTGTGTTAAGTAGTCTTCCTTGATTATCTTCTTGAAGTGCTCTGTATTTAGTACCAGCCACATGATCAGCAGGTACTGATCCTCCCATTCTCTTTATGTTTGTTCAGGCTAATATGCTTTATAGAATTTTCAAACCACCCTTTACTGGTATGGAAGCTGCTCTTCTCCTCACCCCAGACTCTGGATAGTGGCTGTGTATCTGCCTGGCCTTCGCCCTCACCATAGCATCACTGACTGACAGCCATATCCAACACCTCCACTTTATCCAACAAGGGCATGATTTTCATTTTCTTTCATCCTTAGGGTCTTTATCACCATGTTCATCATTCTTTCCACATATATTTAGAACATGAGGGCAACAATCAGTTCTAAAAATTGCGAGTACAATCAAGGTACATTCCGTATTTATGATACCTAGGTAGCTGCAGAGAGGGACATGTGAGCAGATGTGGATCCTTTGTATAAATGTATGATTTGAAACATGACTATGAATAGGTGAGGGAAGCACAATGTGACACACATGGGTTGCCACAGTAATTGTTCCCTGAATAATCATAACTGTGACCAACAAGCCTGTGAACAATGCAGGTCTGCTGTATAAAAATCGTGGTCAACTTTTACTGTTCTGCAGTTCTGATTTATCTCTAACTACTACTACTAACATTATTACAACCACTACCACCACACCAACACAACCATCACCACCACAACCACCTCCAACTTATTCTTATTGTTATTCTTCTTCACTGGTATGGCAACACTGCCTGACAATCCTTACATCTGAGTATCATCATAAAACTGCACTAAGACAGGTAAGATGATAAAAACCTGTGCTCTGGATTCAGATGAGCATTTTACCTCCACTTGTCAAACACCATATTTAAATATATTTGCACATCTTACCTTGCCTTCATTCTGTTGCTTCCTACGCTTAGTTTGTTTCCATACCTTGTATTGCATACATTCATTTGATGATCCAGTCTTAAAATCTCCTTCACATACTTCTTTCCCCAAACCCTATATACTCATATTCTGCAGCTTCCATCTCATACATTTTTCAAAAGTCCATATATATATATATATATATATATATATACACACACACACATACATGAAAAGAAAATGCACACACACACACACACACACACACACAGAGTCAAAAGGACAATATGACTGATGGTCAGCTGGTCAGTTCATCTTCACATTGAGACCCTAATGAAGTTCTTTGCCAGATACTAGTCTCACGTTTGAAATTTAAAGTTTTGGGGTCTTGAAGAGCCCTCTCTGATGACAGGACATGTCATGTTCCTTCACATAATTGTTTCCAGGCTTCACAGATAGTGCCAGTTTTCTGTGTGTCTACATGAGAGCATATGTCACACAGAGGTTATGCAACTGAACCTTTAAAATTAAAATGCCCTCCAAACATAATTAGTGTAAAATAGTTGTGGAATCTTTAAGTTGAAGAGGCACCATGGTTGTTTCCTCACTGGTAAAGTGGCCAAAGCAAGCAGATGATGATTTACATCTCTTTAGTACCAAGTTTAAGCATGCTTGTAGTTGTGTGTCCACTCTTCCATACAACTTCACAGTATGGTGTTTAATCACACTCAGGGAAAACTGGCTTTCAATAGTGCTCTAAGGCTCCACTGTTTTGGCCTAAAAGATAAAAGTGGAATCCAAACAGGAAAGAAATTAAATTAATGATGATCCACAACAGAATCAGAAAGCGTTCCAGGTATAGTAATCTGACATTCATATGGTGTTAGACCTCAAAAATGTGACAGAAAAAAATTTTCAGACCAAGAAAAGTGACATGTGTAAGAAGGAAAATAATCCATAAATACACAATACTAGTGTACATAAACAAATTCCTTTTTTTTATACAAAAGAAGGTATCAGCACTCAAACAGCAAAATAAGTGTTTAAGTTATTTATCTCCATTAAAAAAAAACAAGTGCAGGTATTTCGTATTGTTGAGTGCCACTAAAAAGAAAACATTGTTTAAATTTAAATCTTTTAAGATTCAATCTTCTCTTTATATATATATATATATATATAGAGAGAGAGAGAGAGAGAGCACTGAAAACGGTTTGTTGCCTGATTAGACCAAATCTCTAGCTTCAGAAATTCACTGCAGGTTGGAATCAGCTTCTGCACTTGCATAAGTTAATTAAAATTCCATAAGAATGACAGCCAAAGTAAAATCCACAGTTACAGAAATGGGTCCACAGCTGAGAAACCCTTGTGGAGTTTGAGAATAATGCCCCAAGTCTAAAATAATAATAATAATGTACCTAACACAAGATTTGCCTTCATACACTCTGTTGTACATCTGTGTATACTTACACCTGAGGCAGTGTTCTGGAACAGACACAATTCCATACATCTTGCCACTACCCCCGAGGGGAACAGTGATGGGCTTATTTACATGCCCAGAGGGTTTCTGTGCACTTTCTATCTTCTGCCTGTAGAACAGAAGGAAGTCTTGAATATATTTCATACAAATATGACTTACAGAGTATTGTAACTTTTCTGTCTGTTTCCTACGTCCACTGCAAACCTAATATAAAACATGAAGATACAAAGTTTAGTCTGTGTACAGTAGCCATGGCTGCTAAATCAGTATGTGAGTATTATAGTAGAGTTCATGGAAGCAATTCTGGTCCTTCTTCCCAATCTCTGTTTTAATTACTTCAGAAAACTTTAATTTCTTTGTCTGAGTGTTATTCCTTCTTTAAAGGTTTAGACACTACAGCTGAACACCAATTATCAAGGCTCATGATGATAAGAAAGTGCAGAAATAATGAAAACACGGAAAATCCATCACATTGTTTGAAAAACACAAAAAGGTTACAATTTGACTTACATTTTTTTAAACCAAAAAATGACATTCATGTTGATAAATGGTCTGTAACAATAAGTCACTTGTGTGAACTGAACAGACTCTTCCTCACAGTGGTAACATCTTTCCTGAGGTCTGTGATGTCAATGTCCAAAACCTCTCTAACTCATACTGTATATATGGAATATAGAATCTAGCCAGGGGTGCAGAGTAATCATATCACACAGCACATAAGCACAAGACGCCATTTGCAGGCCAGCTTGACTGCATGTCTGTACAAAAGTGATGTTCTGTTTCTCTCACTGGTCAGCTGGAAGAATACTGCATCATATATAATGAATGCTGCTGTAGGTAATGGCCTAAGCCTATCAAAAATGGGTGGACGTAATAAAGTCATACATACTCAATGTCAAGAAATTATATTTAATGTGTATAAGTATCTGAAAGCAATGGCAGGATCATAAGCTAGAGAGAAATGGTTGCAAAAGAGGGTGGTCCAAGTATGTGGCATATCTTTCAGCACTGTTCAGCAGACAGCATGAATGAAAGACACCAAGCTAGCATTTCAGAGCCCTGGTAAGATACAACCACATGTAAGGAGAAGGCTGACACAGATTATTTTGACAAATACATTATTCAATGAACAATGAGTAATTTCCACCAGTCAGAAGAGAAATGGCTGACATGAGAATGATTAGGGTAGGTTTTAGAACATAAAATGAACTATCCATTTGACATGGTTTCTATGGCAGATTCTGCTATAGTTGGATTCTCAGTGGAAACAAGGTGATAACACTGGAAGGGCTTAGATGAAAAATCTGACATACAAAACCTCAGGCTGTGGTGCCAGGAGTGTGTCAAGTCATGCAGTAGAACACAATTACTGGAATAAATTTCTCATTGCCACTACTGATTCTGAAAGTAAAGCACTGAGAAAGAAATGATACTGTTTCACACATTTTTCTTTAGACCCTCCAAACTCTGCTCCCACCTCTCTCTGTGAAGAGGAATGTAGGATATGCAAAAAGAACAAAATTTGCATATGACAAAATCTATGTAAAAGAAAGACATGCCAAGATAATTCAGATATCAGGTAATACATGTACCAATAACTGGTATTGTATTAACAAATACTGTGTTGTAAAAGTGACAAGGAAAACAAACATATCCTGGGTCGACAACAGATGACTGTGCTTCTGTTTTAGAAAATGAAATTTTCACTGCATAATTTAAATGTCTCTTCATCACCAAACCCTGAAATTTTTGTACACAACTGAGCCACAAATCAGGCATGAATCACTGTAGGTGATGACTTGCACCCTTGTAGTGCCAAAGTTAAGAATGAAAGGAGCTCTGCCTTCACTGCCCCACACATTTTCAGTGCATAGGATTTGATATGCACACAGTTAAATATAACCTTCATTTCTGTGGTTACTGTATTAACTTCCAGTTAACACGTAGATCCAGAACTTACAATCCCAGCAATCGAGCAACCATAAACATTCACTTTAGACTACAAAGTCACCAATGTTGGCACTATCAAATTTTACTGTAAAAAACAACATGGGTTACAGGAATCTATTTTATGTTACTCTTAATGCTCAAGCACTTACGTGTCCCAGTCTGTCCAGTAGTAATTGCGAGGGGAGATTGCAAGTCCAAATGGATAACTGCAGTTTGAAACAATTGTCCTTCTGACTGCTGTGCTGATTCCCACACATTCTGCAATATGAGTGCAAGAAAACTGATAACTTGTTGTGGGTTGATAACTGTTGTGCTGATCCACACACACACACACACACACACACACACACACACACACACACACACGCAAAAAAACACCCACCCCCCCCCCA
>Ga0131853_10017991_pt1 | contig 12869 bp, 6 predicted proteins | sample TergutLab28metaG_FD_92764 | JGI IMG/M metagenome (GOLD analysis project Ga0131853, IMG submission 92764) | Labiotermes labralis P1 segment gut microbial communities from Petit-Saut dam, French Guiana - Lab288 P1 (version 2) (version 2) | ecosystem: Host-associated > Arthropoda: Insects >...
CATTGAACTTTGGATATAGGTGTTTTGGGTTATATCGGTATAGTTTGACCTAAGGAACACTCTCCCGAAGTTAGGTCCTTTCCTCCTGGGACACCCTGTGTATATATATATATATATATATATCCTGTCCATGCGACCCAGAATAGCTTAATTGGAATGTTGACCAGGCTGTGGGCTGGTTGTCCATGGAATGATGGTTTAGTGGACAGCAGAGCCAAGATCTACTTTTCCAAAATTGTCCATACCAAGAATGGGCCAACCCATCTCCGTTTTGTGGTTACTGGGAATGCTTTCCCACTGGATAAAGCAACAGTGGTAACCACTAACATTCGTCTTATATCAAGGTTGAATCGGGTACCTTTGCCCCCTTTCCGTATATGCTTTTGTGGCATATGTAGGGACAATTTGACCTTTAGTTTATGTCTGGTCTATGAATGCAGTACTTGAGCAAGCCATGTGTGACACCTGTCTGCCAGCCACATCACTTCCAAAGACAAATTAGTCTGTGAGGTGCGTCAGCGTAGGTCAGTTCTTGTTCCTTATCAGCTGTGAAACTGGTGTTTGGCAGACATGGTGTCCATGAACAGTAACTCAAGTGTACCACTCTCTGGAACCACACAAAGCCATCATACATTACATTGCAAAACAAAAGATACGACTGTGCTAGTTTTGTTAAGGGCCCACATGTGAGAGAGAAAGAGAGAGAGAACACGATTTAGTAAGTGGTGATGCCATTCACAGTTGCTTGTTACCATTGTGAGCATGTGAAAACAAAGCTGGCAACAATATAGAAAGATGCCTGATTCACTGACATGACAAAAAAAAAGTGTTTGGTACACCTATGCTACAATTTTATGCTGTAAGTGTCTGCTTCTCAGCATAAAACAAAAGGTCAAAATTACCTCACAAAATGACAAACAAGACTCATCTTGTAGATGGGAAACAATAAAAAATGGGGTACCTCAGGGATCGATCCTGGGACCACTATTATTTATTATTTACGTGAATGATCTCCCTTGTGGCATTAATCAGTTTGCTAATTCCGTAATATATGCGGATGACACGAGTGTGTTAGTCTCTGCTAAAAACTTGGAAGATTTGAAATCAAAATTTGACTTTACATCATATTTCTGACTGGTTTTCCTTTAATGGATTAACTCTAAACATTGGTAAGACAAACATAATAAAATTTAGCTCCAATCACTCTCAAAATCAGCTACATCAATGTGACTCTGTTAATAACTCAATTAAAGAAGTTACAAATATTAATTTCGTGGGGCTAGAATTAGATAACCACATAAGTTGGAAGAATCATGTTATAAAAATACTTCCAAAATTGAGTAGGGCTTGTTATGCTGTTAGAGCCATGTACACCATCAGCTGCATGAACACGCTTAAAATGATTTACTTTGCTTAGTTTCATTCGATAATAAATTATGGTATTATTATTATTAGGGGAAACTCCACTGAATGCAAAAAGGTCTTCTTAGCCCAAAAGAAAATAATCAGAATCGTGACTGGTTCCAGGCCTAGAACCTCATGTAAACCACTATTCCAGTCTCTGGGTATACTGACTGTACCTTCCCAATATATTTTCTCTAATGAATTGTGTATTACAAAACAAGGAAAGGTTTACACCTAACATTGAGGTACACAATTTTAATACAAGAAACAAATTAAAACTTCATAAACCTGTAAGTAGTCTTACATTTTATCAGAAGGGAGTGTATAATATGAGTATAAGGATCTTTAATAAGTTGCCCGAATACGTAACAAACTTAGCAGGAAATAAAAAGATTTTTATATCAACCTTAAGGCAATACCTAGTAAGTAAATCCCTCTACTCCCTAGAAGAATTTCTAAATGACTAATACCCTCATGTAAGATCAGGCCTGGCATGGCCTCCGTTGAAATGGGGATTATAATAACACGACATAACATACTGTATTGTGTTGTATCTTTGGTATGCTCTCGGTTTGTTTGCCCATTGTCTAGTTCTGTCCGCTATCTTGTTTGTTTAATGAATTACACTCAAGGACGATTGGCTCCTGTAAAATAATATTCAGATTAACCATGTTTGATATCCAAATGCCCCTTGGGGGTGTCATGAATCGATGAAATGTGTGTGTGTAGGTATGTGTGTATGCAGATAATCCAAATAATTTTCGGACAGGTTTAGAAAACATGGACTAAAGACAAGATGTAAAATCAACTTTCATTCCAATTGCAAACATCACAACTGTTCAAAGTAATTACTCTGGTGTTAAATATATAATAGTCTTCCCAGCAACATTTTAAACCTTAAGAATGATAGGAAACAATCTAAAAATGATATAATCTTAAACAACTTGTTCCACTCTGTCAAAGAATTTTTGGAGGTTAGCAGAGACAATTAATTTTATAAATTATTTCTGTTGCAATTTATATTGTATTACTTTGTTATTATGCTTTGCACAATATTGTATTGGAGACTGTAGTTTTGATATTTGTTGATTTTATTGTATTGTCTTCATTGTTTTTGTTTGTGCGTAGTGTTTTTCTCTGACAAGTTTCATGTCCGACTGTTGTATGACAGAATTATGGACCTACGAAATGATATCTGTATGTATGTACCTGATTTAGCTCACTGCATCATAGGTTCATTTAGGGGTGACCAAACATTTACAGGAAGTGTCCTTGACTTGTTGTTGCCATTGCTGTCTTAGTGGTGTCCAGAAAAGTTTAATCAGATATCAAGAAAAAACCCACAAAACTGTGCACATTTTTTCTGTGAGGAATTTATTTATTGGACCTATTTAATTGCTTCATTGTTGTGTAAAGCTCTTACCACCATTTGGAATCTCTTGAGCATTGTTCTGGTGGTTGCTAAAGAGGGAGACAAAACTAAGTAACTCAGTCTATGGTACAGGGACATTATTGAGAAACTAGTAGCCACCAACCTGGTCAAGGGAATTCCATGTCTCTTATGGATTCTGCAGAGTCATTATTATGCTCTAAGGAGCTCACATCTGGTCTCATATTGTTACTTGTATGCGTGTCCTTACATACTATTCTATTAATGTCCATGTTACTCCTACACTCATGTATGATTAGGTTGCTCACTTTTAAAATATTTATTTGCATTTCTCAGCTGCCCCATGGCTGTTAAGTTTATCATAGTCACTTTATTCTCCTGAATTTGATCATCATCAGTGTTTTATGAAGAATCAAAATTATGAAACTAAATGTTTTGCATTTTCTACCTTTCTCTTATTACTTTGCCATCCAATTTTTAAAAACCTTGAATCTTCTGTGGGCAGTGGGAGACCAAATTTCACACCATATGAAATGGGATATAAAACTCTGTTAATATACGTGTACATTTTATCTATACTGCCCTCCTCCTCACCTCTCTGCCTCCACCCCTCTTCCCAATTTCTAGTGGAGTTAATGTTTTTTGTTGTGTCCATGCTCCAATTCTAGGAAAAGAAACTAGATTCTGCAATATGTGTATCCATACACTATGTTCATTTTTGGAAAGCAGAATTGTTAGTCTTCATGAGCTAATATCATAAAGGAGTCGACAGGAAGTGTAATCTTGGACATGACCATTTCAATATTACATTTCACATTTGGTGTCATCGCACATGACAGGTACCCAAAATATATGAAACCATAGTTATAACCTTTACTCTGTGTAGTTTAAATATTTTTGTCAATAGTAATGCTGTTATAAGGAAAAAAGACAAGTGAGTTATGTTATTCCATAATTATTTCAATTATTTTTTTTTTTTAACAAATACATGATAAGACAGTGCCGAAGAGGGAGGAGGAAGCCGGTACAAAGTACCACGGCCCGATTATGTTGCATTTGCTTTCATCTTTCTCCGCAGTTTCATTATTTGTCGACTGCACAAATTAACAATATCAGACCAACCCCAAGTCACTCTGCAACGGACAGTCTTCCCTATTTAGTGTAAAGATTTTTACCCGGTCCGCCCGTGCTGGGGTTACCGAAAAATAATTTTCACTGGGGTCCGAACCGCCTCTCGCGCCGGTCCCGTGATTAGATTTATGTGTAAATTGCATTAACGTAGCAACTGGTTGTAGAGAAGCACGTTTAAAAATTTCTCAAAGGGGTATTTTAATCTTATGTCAAGTGGTTAACTAATGTGTTAATGATTGGGTAGAACAGAACTAACCTCCATGTGTGTTTTATGCAACGACTGACGTCGCATAGTACTACGAAAGGTGATCTGTGATTGTTCTAAATGACCGCGATATTTTCGAATCTGATCCGCTGCGTACAGAAAACATATCGGTGTAGATTATCTGTGGGATTTATCTTCTGTGGCCGGTCGGTATAATGTGTAGTCTGTGGTGGTCAGTGGTCGTCGCGACCCATGCTCGCGATGGTTGAATTTTGTAGTCGTGGTGTGGTGACAAGGTGTAGTTGGTGAGGGCTTGAGAAAGTTGTGTGTTTGATGGCTGTTAATTGAATATATCGGCATTATTAAGTCCACATGGAAGTTAGACGTAAGACACCTCAGTATAAAGTGTAACTGGCTGTGGTAATACAACGAATATAATGGATTCAAGAAAGATGGGTTTTAGGAACCCTTTTCCTCGACCGTGGATGGAAAAGACGGGCGCCGCTGCAGCAGTAGGTGGAAGCTCCGTGGGACTTAAAGGAATAGTAGCCGGTAAATATTATCGTAATTGCAAAGCAGTTAAGGTTTGATTGCCAAGAGGGAAGCGATTGCCGCAAAGTTGATGGCTGTTGAATATTGTACTTTTGATATAGACATGCAAACTAAAAATGTTAAAGTAGAGAGGTTGGAAATTTGTGTGGAAAGAAGGTCCGGTCGGAATCTGTGTCAGCAGTTGCAAGGAAGAGATGAGGAGAAGCCTGTAATAATGACGACCTTGGGACTGGCTTTACCAAATATGATGTCTCATTGGTCACCATTATGTGTCAGCAGTATTTCAAATATATTTAATATAAGCCACCTTTATTCAGTGGCTGTGCTTCCATTTTTTACTTAATTAGATTGCAGGGTTTTGATTCCTATCAGATAGTTTTTAAATTTTGCATTTCCAATCATTGTCACAGTTCTAAGGTCCACTCATCATTCACTTTAATGGTGACCATGGGTCTCCTTGCAGTGAGAATGCATGAGGTCACATAGTGGTTGGATGGAAGGATGGATGGATGCATGTGATAGATCCCAGTAAGCAACATGTGCAAGTTAGGGTACAATACGTAATATTCGTAGAATACCAAAAAATGCAATATGGTTAAAGAAACAGACCCAAAGAACAAAATATACTACAGTATATCTGCCACACACACAATTATGCTGTTAATAATTCCCTACCAGTTAAGCAGTTTATATGGAAATGGCCATCATATTTTATCTTTGTTAGAAAATTGATATGCCAAGTAATTTATTGAAAACATTTATTTGTCATTCATGCACAGCTTAGTTCAATGTCTGTGTACAAGATGGTACATTTACTTTGGAAAGTATAGTCTCAGCCTGTGTATGTGTACCATGCAGTATATTTACTTTGTTACCACTGCTGCATTCTGGGTATTTATACAGTCATGTGGTATACTGAAGTTGAAATGTCAGTGTGTTGCTGCTACATAAATTTGATTCACAGTGCAGAAGGTTTTATGAGGAGACAATAATTATGATTCATGTGTCATTTATAGACTGAATATCCAAGGTTGTGTTACAAGCTGTAATTCAACAAAGCTTGTGGGTTTTATAAACTTGCACAATATTATAATTTTCAGAGAGAAACTTAAAAAAAAAAGACCCATGAAGGATTTTCATATACACTTTCATACAAATGTACGTGTCCAACAGAGGATAGGAAAGTAACAGAAATCGGTAGGAGAAATATTGTGGCTCCCACTCCCCTTCCTCACTCTTCCATTTAATATTCCCCCTTCTGCACCTCTTTGATCTATGTTTCCTCCTTTTTGTCCTGCCATTGCTAAGTGCCTTCCATCTGCACTCTTCCCCATCCCTCCTCTTTACCCTACCTACATCTTGATCTCCTCCCCCTTCCTCCTTCTCCTCTTTTTCTTTGTGTCCTTTAGTGTTGAAAAGAAACAGGAGCCATACTTAGAGATCATATATGGAGCAACAGATTTAAGGAAAGTAGATTGTAGACATTACAAATAGAATTTTAGAATATGGAGGTGATTGATGGGAAATATTTTGAAAGACTGGCAGATATCCCAAATAGAATTTAGAATTCCAGACACCAAGGGAAGAGAGATGTCAAAAGTTCAATGAAGGGATACCAAAAATGTCTGTGCAAGCAGTGTTACTTTTGACTTGCATTCATGGGACTCCTGGTGTGAACCTTGGCCAGGATACTGACTATCCATTTCAGAACTGAGGTTGTCATGGTAGTGACTTTGAAGAAAAGTCACTTCGTGGTATAGTAGATGGTTACCATTGTTTCACATGAATTTCTGCTTCCATATTCAGGTTGGGTTCTTTATTGTGACTTATTTTGTGTAATTTTTTCTTTCTGCCCAACAAAAGCCAGGATAATGCCTAAAATTTGGCCATAACTCTTTCCTTCCACATTTTTTACTATGTGTTCATTCATTGTTGTGCAGTTCGATCCTGTATGGTCTGAGGTACCAACCACATTAGTCAGTAAACTGTAAATAAACAACTAAAGTAGTACTGAATAGATGAGCGAGATGTTAAAGGACATTGGCTAATGGGTCAGATTCTTGAGGGTGTTGGTGGTAATGTTAAAGAAGTGTTTGCAGAATGCAACAATGCCTGTGTCCAAAATGTAATATTTTTAGGGGAGATCTGATATGCAGATTATCCCATTGTAGACATTGTAACAGTCTTCATATTGTCATGAAACATAATGAAGGTTGATGTGTTGGCAATAGAGCAGTAAGTTAACTTTTTATGACTATTTGCATGTAGTCAGTGACTACCTGTTGGAAATTATACGAATCTAGTATTATCTGCAAAGAAAAGTAAACTTTCCCCTGCCATTTTGTTCAGTCTGAGAGCAATCAAGTGATTGTATCATATTACTTTAGGAACCTTCAGTATACAAGCTGTTTGAAATGTAATGAATAGTATGAAAATTTTTATACATTGGGTCTTTCATTTTTCCCACATAATTCTGGTTACTTGGCTTCCTCCCTTAATCCCAGTACTCAGGACTACCAACGTTGCATGGAAGTTATCAGATGATTTTTTATCATTTACTTATGCTTCTTCGTGGTTAGGTTTGTTGTGTTGTTTCATTTCCTGTTTTTGGGTGGTGTTACTTTGGTACCTTGTAAAGTCCAAGTTAAGTGAGTCTTTATCATCAGGGCATGGCATATCCAGATTGTGGCTGGACGAGACAAATATTAATAAGACACAGTCAAGAGAGAAGCAGTAGTTGTCCAGCATGAATATCAGGCATGTTCCTAAGCCCGCAATGTAGAAACCAGCACAAAATTTTGCACTGGGTTTTGATGTGGAAGGGCTCTTGTGAACAAAGTAATGAACTTTTGGGTCTATAGAGGTTATGAATTTCAGCTTCTGAATAAGGTTTCTGCTCTGTTGGATTAGTTGATTGGTTAGTTCTTTTAAGTTACTTTTTACAGATAGTCAGTATATCTGCATTGCCTTCGTTATGGTAAAGTTGTATCCCAATCTGTACACACACAATTGATTGTTACATTTCTTTAGCTAGAAACTTAACAATACTTACAGCATGGAAGTAGTTTATATATATACACTGTTTTGGAGTTGGCTGTACTAGCATGTTTTGGTGTGGTTCATGAGTGTACTGGCTTTCATTAATGTTTTAATATTAGTGGTAACAGTATGCAACCCAGGACAGTGCTACAAATGTGAAATTTTTGTTACTTACACCAATCTTATGTTGCCTGCACTTGTTCATTCTACCGTATTAAATATTTTGTAATTCCTTTGACAGGTGGAATTACGGGAGGCATTGAGATATGTATTACATATCCAACAGAATATGTGAAGACGCAACTACAGCTAGATGAGAAAGCTGGCACGGCTGCGAAGCAGTACACGGGCATCTTGGATTGTGTCAAGAAAACTGTTCAGCGACATGGTGTGTTTGGGTTGTACAGGGGCCTTAGTGTCCTGGTATATGGCTCTATACCGAAATCAGCTGTGAGGTACAAATTATTCATTAAGTTCTGGTGCATAAGTAATTTAAGGGGACTCCAGGCTTGTGCTGTATGCGATGGGAAAATTTTACCTGTCACGCACATACAGTTTATGTTGAAAAGTGTTCTAGAGTAAGTTAATCATAATTTTGGTTTTGCAAGCATAATGACATACTTTTGTTTCTATCATTCTCTTTTATGACACCTAATTCAGGAAGAATATGTCATTGTTCCTGTGTGGGTAACCGTATGACGTATCGTTCACTGACCTCCCATAACCGCTCCTCTTATACAGACTGTCTCACTAATCTTTGTTATGAGCATAGGGAAATGCGAGCTTGGTTATACAAGGAAACTTGACTAAGTGTTGCAGTGTCTTATTCACTCTGCTTTGTAATAGGGACACTTATTTTTTCTGTTGTTCATAGAAATATGTAATTTGAAATACATGTGCAAAGTACACAGGTGTCATGGACAAAGGGTTAGTGAAAGTATGAAAAGTATCCAACATCAGTAATGCCATGTGAAAGAGCAGTATACAGTAGGGGGGGGGAAAACATTGAATTATTGGTTCAGTGCTGGACAAAAATAAATTATGAAAACTTGTATTTGTTTGGATTATGCATGTTTTTTTACATTGTGTGGGGACATAAACAGACAAAATAACAGATACTGGTGTTGGGAAAAGCCCCATACAGTTTGCGAAGTTTCCTTTGCATCCCCTTAAAGTGCATTTGATGTGCACAAAATCATATGGCCCATGTTTTTATAAGAATGAAGTGCCGATTGTTTTAAATTAATTGTTCCATTATTCAGGGAACTAACAAAAGAAGAGAAAGTGTGGAACAATCCACATTCTTTGGAAGAGCTGAATGGCATTATTTGGAGGGTAGCCATCAGTATTGCAAGCCAAGAGCTTGTTGTATGTTAAGAAATATTTTTGGAATGTGTGAGGCCTGCCTGAAAGTGGGAGGCTTATGCTTGACACTCTTCTGTGAAGTAAGGGAAGTTGAACTGCGGGGTAAAAATGGACGGTAAATTCCCAGCAGATGCTGGCTTCACATGTGATAAAGCTGGCCTGACACGCTGTGCTGAGGACAGAGATTAGTGCAACACTCTGTATGTTTTCACTCGTTTGTCAATATCTTTTGCACATCTTCCCCCCCCATTGGCCTCTCGACAGTATCATTGATCTCTGTGTTGGGCATATGTTGGTTATCTTTAAAGTTGACATTTTCAAAGGAATTGTATTGTTGTTTATGTATGACATCTGTTTGTACTGCTTCATCTTGAATTTCACCAATTTTTCTTGTTGTATTGAGGTTCTGAGTTGTGACACCCTTTTTTAGTCTGGTGGTTGGGTTCCACTATTCCAGAAGGATATACTGCCTCTGTCCTCAGGGTTGGAGGAAGTGCATTCAGGAAATGGCAAGTTACACAGAACCTGCCAAATTCGCTAGCCCAAGCACAAAGTTACAGTAGAATAAGTAAAAACATCTAGACAGTTTTTTTTTTCTTGTCATCTTCTTTGGTTTCAGATTTCTACTTCCTTTATGCTTTGTGTTACTTAATATTTATCGGCTAATGAAGGTGTGAAATTTAAAAGTGGTTGGCAGATTATGTATAACCTGCTGTTTTTCAAACTTGGCTTTCTTCAACTCTGAAGATGCAGGTATTTTAATTCTTTTACATGCTTGATTACTAAACAAATAAGTCTCTGATTTCCCAGTATGTTTATGTGTGTTGTGCAAATGACTGAGAAAAAATGCTGTGTTTTAGAGCAGTACCACAAGTGAGTGTACAATTGTGAAAGGATGAGCCATGATACTTTGAAAGGTTAATTGACAGTTCAAGCATGAAAAATTTGTGATACATAACCTCAGAACTTCACTATGTGACCTCTGGGGAATTGCTTTTCAGTAAATTAGTATGTATGAGTGAATGAATGATTGAATAAGAAATACTAAGCCTTCTTTTCATGTGGTATAATTTGGTTAAAGATGCCACGTTGCTGTTGATGGTTCTTTACGTCCTGGCATATGGTCTGTATGATATTCCATGAGGTACCAGAGCCATCCTGCGGAGCCGTTCATGGTACTTGCATCCACTGAGGGATAGATACATATACCCATATTTTCACATGTTGGGTGAACTGTGTTACCTTATTCATCACAGTGGTGCTTGAGCACAGTACCGATAGGAGAGTGGTGTTAGCTAATTGTCTTCTGCTGTTCATAGAGAAGCAAGTGTGAAGAATTAATTAGAGTGATTTGTAATGGCAGATTTGAGCCAGGTACCTCAACAAATTGAAACCAAATGTAAACCACAAGTTATGCCAACAAAAATCATACCAGGTATAGATACAACTTGTAGTTCTGACAAATAAAAAATTAAGAACTATAATGAAAACAAGTACTGTTGTGTATTAAATGTACCCACATCAAATCTGGAACTGTTATCGTGCTTCTTGGGATTGATTTGAACTGCCCAGTTCAGGTTTAAACACTGTGCCACAAGCAGGAAGGTTGTGGTTTCGATTCCCGATGGGATTGTTGGGATTTTTCGTTGACTTAATCCTTCTGGCTGCACTGGGGTTGACTCAGCCTTTAATAGGAATAAATACCAGAGATATCTTCTGGGGGTAAAGGCGACTGGTGCGTAGGGCTTACAAACTTGACTGCTTTTGTGTGCTGACTGTCTAGGAATTCTGGGAGCCTCAACCTCCTGGAGCCCTAAGGGCCTCTCCAGGCCTGTCATCTGATCCCAGTGGCTGCACAGTCTAAGGTGGTGGGTGTGCAGCTGCGTGCTTGCTGGGATTGTGGGTTCAAATTTCACCGGGACATGGTTGTCTGTTTCTTGTGAGTGTTGTGTGTTGTCAAATTAGAGGTCTCTGTGCCAGGCTGATTACTTGTCCAGATGACTCATGCTGAGTTTGGTGTGTCTGAGTATGATCTTGAGACCTCAACAATGAGGAGACCTAGGCCAAGTAGGGCTGTCAAGCAATGAAAAAATAATTCAGTTTTAAATAGAGGATATGAGTGTGTGTTGTGTACTGAACAATCTTAGTACTCTCTCATTATTTTGTGTGCTTGCTTTGTTGATAAGACAGTATGCAGTAATTTAAAATATTAAAGAGGTAACAATGCTTAAATAAGGCATTGTAGGTTACTTATGTAATTAAAACAAAAATATATTAGAATCAGAATTCAAATGACATCCATTAGCTCTGTGTTAAGGTTACATAAGTGACATTAATTTCTGCATGAACTTGGAGCATGGGCACATGTGTCCATAAGAGTGGTAGTGATGCTGAGATTGGGATGGGGGGGGATGTAACATGTGTGCAATTGTGTGATGAGGCCCAGACTGTCAGTAACTGGTAGCTGACATAGATTTGTATGCAATTGTGTGATGAGGGATGGCTGTAGAAAAGGATCTGCTTGAAGTGACTACTGAAGTCTGAAAAAGTTGTTACAATTATCAATTCACATTGCACCTTATTGTTGTGACTCTTCTCACATGATTTTACATGTCTCCAGCATTGCTGCTGTTTTCTATAGATAGAAGTTCATGTAGACTTGACAGCGGTAATTTTGTGGAGAAAAACTGGGTAGTAGGCACTTGCGGTTTAAAGAACAACACATTGCTTGTAAATTGTTGATAGACCCTTTCTTAATCATTTAGACTATGTTGGGGTCTGTTGTATTCATACTGTCATATGATGATCATGTTAGGCAAATATATAAGAATTAGGATAATGTAGGTGATCGTGATGGCTCAGACAGACTAGGAAGTGGATTTTGATGTATGTTTGTCAGTGCCTCATAGTATAAGCATAGAGAAGAAAACCAACTAGATGCTACTCAATGCTTTATTGCACTTATAATCTGCTCAACATGTTTCAGGCACTTACATGCCGATCATCAGGAGCTCGAGGTTATACTTGTGTTATTGCCGTATATGGTGTGTAATGCCTTCGTTGCTGGTTGTCGGCTGTTACAAGCAGAGCAGCAGACTATGTGTCCGGGGTGAGGGAAGTTGCTCGAACAGTTTCCCTCACCCCAGATGCATAGCCTGCTGCTCTGCTCCTAACAGCCGACAACCAGCAACCAAGGCAATACACACCATGTGCGGCAATAACACAAATATAGTCTCGAGCTTCTGATGATGGGCATATAAGTGCCCGGAACATGTTGAGCAGATTATAAGTGCAATAAAGCATTTAGTAGCATCTAGTTGGTTTTCTTCTCTACGCTTAGGAAGTGGAGGTTTAAGTAATCTGGGATATGATGCTGTGTAGGTTGTGATGTTTCCATTGATTGTTGTGCCTTTGTCTTCAGGGACAAGTAGTCTAAGAAGAGTAGTTTTGTGGCAAAACATAGAGTATTACATAGGTGTTTGTGATTAGGGTGATGACAGAAAAGTGTGGGTGGTGAGGCAGTGGTGGTGGTGATAGTAATATGCACTTGGTTGGGCCTAGGTGTATGAGGTGGGAGGTGTTTGTGTTTAGGGTACAGGGTGGTGTGAGGAGATGGACGTTGAGTTAATGACACCTGGACACTGGGATTGTGTATCATCTACAGGGATGCAAAGAATTGTTGAGCCAGTAGGAGTGGGAGCATCAGAGTGGTGGGGGAGGGTGAATAAGTGAACAGAAAATAAAACCATTGTCATTGTCATTAACACCACCACCACCACCACC